>Ga0308156_1000157_pt1 | contig 216749 bp, 200 predicted proteins | sample PhyAR2_FD_201041 | JGI IMG/M metagenome (GOLD analysis project Ga0308156, IMG submission 201041) | Phyllosphere microbial communities from UC Gill Tract Community Farm, Albany, California, United States - DLSL A.R2 | ecosystem: Host-associated > Plants > Phyllosphere > Unclassified | place...
CTCATAACCCGAAGGTCGTAGGTTCAAATCCTGCCCCCGCAATTGCTTTTGAATAGTATTTAAGAGCAAGGCAATAAAGTAGTGACGCAATACTTACTATTGGTTTGGTAGTTCAGTTGGTTAGAATGCCTGCCTGTCACGCAGGAGGTCGCGGGTTCGAGTCCCGTCCAGACCGTTATTATTATATTTTTGGCGCAGTAGCTCAGTTGGTAGAGCAACGGATTGAAGCTCCGTGTGTCGGCAGTTCGATTCTGTCTTGCGCCATTTCAAAGAAGAAGCATGCGGGTGTAGTTTAGTGGTAAAACCACAGCCTTCCAAGCTGCCGTCGCGAGTTCGATTCTCGTCACCCGCTTTTTTTCTTTAAGGGCCTATAGCTCAGCTGGTTAGAGCGCACGCCTGATAAGCGTGAGGTCGATGGTTCGAGTCCATTTAGGCCCATAATTTTAAAAGGCCCGTTGGTCAAGCGGTTAAGACACCGCCCTTTCACGGCGGTATCACGGGTTCGATTCCCGTACGGGTCATGTTTACAAAACATTTTGCATATAGCTTGATGTTTTTTTTTGTTTTTTTAAACTATTTTTATGAAAACGTTGACATTCCTATTGTAATGGGGTATTCTATGCTTGTACACAACAAGTGAATAGATGGATAGTGATTGTTTAAATACAAGCTAAACCTAATTTTTCCAATGAAGAGGAAATCCTTCTTTTTTGGAAAGGTTGGGTTTTTCTTTTTTTACAATTAAAGGAGTTAAGTGTGAAGAAGGGAGCGAAAAGATGATTATTCAAAAAATTTTGAATAATAATGTTGTGATTACGTTGGATGACCATAAACAAGAGCAAATCGTGATGGGACGTGGTATAGCGTTCAAAAAAAAAGTTGGAGACTTTATTCCAGATACAATGGTGGATCAAGTATTTCGCTTAGCAAATCAAGATACGTCACTGAAGTTTCAAGAATTGCTAGGAGATCTTCCCTTGGAGGTAATGCAGCTTTCAGATGAAATCATCAAGTATGCTAAAACTAAGCTTGGAAGGAAGTTAAATGATACAATCTTCATTTCTTTAACAGACCATCTTCATACAGCGTTAGAAAGAATGCGACAAGGAATCGAAGTGAAGAACTTTTTATTATGGGATATCAAACGTTTTTTTTCAGATGAATATTTTATTGGTACTAAAGCAATTGAAATGGTCAAAGAGAAATTTAACGTTCAATTACCTGAAGATGAAGCCGGTTTTATTGCATTACACATAGTTAATGCAGAGATGGATGAAGAAGTAGGAAACGTTTATGAGCTGACAAAAATTATGCAAGAGATTACAAATATAGTGAAGTATCATTTCAAAATTACCTTCAATGAAGATTCTGTTTATTTTTATCGTTTTAGTACTCATTTAAAATTTTTTGCTTATCGCTTATTAAATCATAAAGAATTTCATGATGAAGATGATGGAGAATTATACGAAGTAATCAAAAAAAAGTATCGTAATGCTTATACTTGTGTAAATAAAATTAGTGATTTTTTGACAGAAACTTATGCTTATACTATTTCTAAAGAAGAGAAAATGTATTTGATCATTCATATCGCACGAGTAGTACAGACAAATAGTTAGCAAGATTGTTAAATCTTAGCATAGATCAATCATAAGATGAAAGGTGGATAGATGAGTTGAGAAACAGAGAAAGACCCCTTGGATAGTGACATTAAGTTGGCTAAACCTTCAAATGTAATGTATTTATAAAAACTAAACTTTGGAGGAACAAAAAATGGGAAAATATCATGATTTAGCACAGAAAATTGTTGATAACGTAGGTGGAAAAGAAAATATTAATAGTTTAACACATTGTATTACACGTCTACGCTTTAAGTTGAAAGATGAATCAAAAGCAAATGATGATGTATTGAAAAACATGGATGGTGTTGTCACGGTAATGAAAAGTGGCGGACAATATCAAGTTGTCATTGGTAATCATGTACCAGCAGTTTATGAAGATGTTGTAAGTATTGCTGGGATTTCAGCTGATGCTGAACAAGAATCTTCTGGTGGTAATTTATTCAATCGTTTAATTGATATTCTAAGCGGATGTTTCCAACCTTTCTTAGGAGCACTGGCTGCAGCTGGTATGGTAAAAGGGTTAAATGCTTTACTTGTTTTCTTGAAATTATATTCTGCTACTTCTGGAACTTATACAATGTTAAATGGTATTGGAGATGCAATCTTCTACTTTATGCCAGTGATTTTAGGGTATACAGCTGCTAGAAAATTCAATTTAAATCCAATGGTAGGGATTGTGATTGGAGCGGCCCTTTGTTATCCAACAGTTCAAGGTGGGGCTTTACAAGCGGCCTTTGAAACAACAGCAGGAGCAGGGGCTGCTGCTCCATATAGTTTATTGGGATTACCTGCATATACTACGTTTTTAGGCATTCCTTGGGTTGGTGCTGGATATACAAGTAGTGTAGTACCAATCATCTTCATTGTAGCGTTTGCAGCTCAAATTCAAAAGCTCTTCAAAAAGCTTATTCCTGAAGTTGTTCAAACATTCTTGGTACCGTTCTTTGTGCTATTGATTGCATTACCAATGGGCTTTTTAGTAATTGGTCCAATCATCAGTATGTTAACTGATCTACTAAGTGCTGGTTTCCAAGCATTGATGGGCTTCTCGCCTGCATTATATGGCGTTATTCTTGGCTTCTTCTGGCAAGTATTGGTTATTTTTGGTTTACATTGGAGTGTTGTGCCGCTTGCAATCATGCAAATCACTCAAGAAGGAGCAAGCCAAGTATTAGTAGGTTCTTTTGCTGCAAGTTTTGCACAAACTGCTGTAGTTATGGCGATGTTCTTTAAATTGAAAGACACAAAAATGAAAGCATTATGTCCACCAGCAATCATCTCAGGAATTTTTGGTGTAACTGAACCAGCAATCTATGGTATTACTTTACCTAAAAAGACACCATTCATTTTTTCAATGATTGGCGCTGCTGTAGGTGGATTATACTTGATGATCAATGGTGTAACCTCTTATACAATGGGGGGGCTAGGGATTTTCGGAGTTTTAAACTTTATCAATGGTGATGATGCAAGTGGTGTAGTTCATTCATTCGTTGCTATTTTAATCGCAATGGTTATCGGTTTTGTATTAACATTCTTCTTCTGGAAAGATAGTACTGTCGTAGAAGATGTAACAGAGAATAAAAAAGCACAAAAGGCAATCAAAGAAGCTGTTTTAAGTCCGGTTAAAGGTCGTGTATTACCATTAAGTAAAGCAAATGATCAAGCATTTGCTCAAGGTGCTTTAGGTAAAGGTATTTTGATTGAACCTACAGAAGGTGTGGTTAGAGCACCATTTGATGGAACTGTGATGACCTTATTTCCAACGTTACATGCAATTGGTTTGATTTCAGATCAAGGGATGGAGCTATTGATTCATATCGGGATGGATACAGTTCAACTAGAAGGCAATGGATTTGAAGCAAAAGTGGCTCAAGGAGACAAAGTGAAAAAAGGCCAAGTGCTAGTTACATTTGATATCGAAGCAATCAAAGCAGCTGGTTATAGTGTAGAAACACCAGTTATTGTGACAAATACTGCTGACTATTTAGATATTGTAGAAACGCAAGAGCGTGAAGTGACTTCAAGCGATACTTTAATTACTGGATTAACTTAAAAAATAATGGAAAATAGCTTGCAGTGGAATAAGTTAAACTCTGTTGTAAGCTTTGTATAGAAAGGGATTTTGACATGTCATTTAGAAAAGACTTTTTATGGGGCGGCGCAACAGCAGCCAATCAATGTGAAGGGGGCTATAACGAAGGTGGTCGCGGCTTAGCCAACGTGGATTTAGCACCAGTCGGACCAGATCGTTTTCCAGTCATTACTGGCGAGAAAAAAATGTTTCATTTTGATGAGGACCATTTTTATCCAGCACAAAATGCGATCGATATGTACCACCGTTATCAAGAAGATATTGCCTTGTTTGGCGAAATGGGCTTTAAAACCTATCGTTTATCGATTGCGTGGAGCCGTATTTTCCCTCTAGGAGACGAAACAGAGCCAAATGAAGAAGGTTTGAAGTTCTATGAAGATTTGTTCAAAGAATGCCGCAAACATAACATTGAACCTCTTGTAACCATCACTCACTTTGATTGTCCAATGCATTTAGTAGAGAAATATGGCGCATGGCGCAGTCGTGAGTTGGTTGGCTTTTACGAAAACCTATGTAACGTGATTTTCAATCGTTATAAAGGCTTAGTCAAATATTGGTTGACATTCAATGAAATCAATATGATCTTACACGCACCCTTTATGGGCGCAGGTCTTTATTTTGAAGAAGGCGAAAACAAAGAACAAGTGAAATATCAAGCAGCACATCACGAATTATTGGCTAGTGCGATCGCAACGAAAATCGCGCATGAAGTTGATCATGAAAACCAAGTCGGCTGTATGTTAGCGGCGGGTACAAACTATGCGTATACATGTAAACCAGAAGATGTCTGGGCAGCTCGTAAAGCGGATCGCGAAAACTTCTTTTTTATCGATGTTCAGTCGCGTGGAGAATATCCTGCGTATGCGTTGAAAGAATTAGAACGTGAAGGCATCGAATTGCCAATTGAAGACGGTGATTTAGAATTATTGAAAGAACACACAGTAGACTTTATTTCATTTTCATACTACTCATCACGTGTTCAATCAACCGATCCAGCAGTTAACGAACAAACAGCCGGTAATATCTTTGCCTCAGTGAAAAATCCTTATTTAGAAGCAAGCGAATGGGGCTGGCAAATCGATCCACTAGGTTTACGCACAACCATGAACGATTTATATGACCGTTACCAAAAACCATTATTTATCGTAGAAAATGGCTTAGGCGCTGTGGATACACCAGACGAAAATGGCAATGTAGTCGATGATTATCGTATCGAATATCTAGCGGCGCATATCCAAGCAATGAAAGATGCCGTGGAACTTGATGGTGTCGATTTATTAGGCTATACAACGTGGGGCTGTATTGATTTAGTGTCAGCTGGAACAGGTGAAATGAAAAAACGTTATGGTTTTATCTATGTCGATCGCGACAACGAAGGCAATGGTACTTTGAAACGTTCGAAGAAAAAATCATTTGACTGGTATAAAAAAGTGATTGCGACTAATGGGGAAGATTTAACGAACGCATAAATAGGAGGAAATCAAATGAAAAAAGCAGTAAAACTGTTAGGTGTTTTAATGTTAGGTTTATTAGTAGTTGCAGGATGCGGTAATGGCAATGCTAAAAAAGAGGATGCATCAGCTACTAAAAAGGCGCCAGAAGAATTAACATTGTATATTGTCCGTCATGGAAAAACAATGCTAAATACAACAGATCGTGTTCAAGGTTGGTCAGATGCAGTCTTAACGAAAGCTGGTGAAGAAGTCGTCACAGCTGCAGGAGTTGGTCTAAAAGATATTGAGTTTCAAAATGCATACAGTAGTGATAGCGGTCGAGCGATTCAAACAGCTAATTTGATTGTAAAAGAAAGTGAAAAATCATCAGATTTGAAAGTTATTACGGATGAACGTTTAAGAGAATTTAACTTTGGTACTTATGAAGGTGATTTGAATCACACTATGTGGCAAGATATTGCAGACGATCAAGGCGTTACGCTAGAAGAATTCATGAAAAATATGACACCAGAATCATTTGCCAATAGTGTGGCAAAATTGGATGCTAAAAATGTAGAAGAAGCAAAAGTCAACTGGCCAGCGGAAGACTACAAAACGATCACTACACGATTGAAAGCTGGGCTAGATGATATTGTTGAAAAAGAAATGAAAAATGAAGGTTCAGGTAATGTACTGATTGCCTCACATGGACTAAGTATCTCAGCATTGTTAGCAACATTATTTGATGATTATAAAATTCCAGAAGGTGGTTTGAAGAACGCCAGTGTTTGCACTGTAAAATATAAAGATGGAAAATATACATTAGATAAAGTCAATGATTTAAGTTACGTGGAAGCAGGACAAACTAAATAGTGAGAATGAACCGGAACCACTAAATCAAGCTTAGGTTCAATCTCATTTACATAAAATTCGATCAAAGAGACATTTTTGATCGGATTTTGTGTATAATAAGAACAAAAAGAAGGAAAAGGGACAAAACTATGGTAACTATTACAAATTTTCGTGATATCGGCGGCATTAAAAACAAAGAAGGAAAACAAGTTAAAAAAGATGTTTTTCTAAGATCAGGTGAATTATCTAAACTTACAAAAGAAGATGAACAACGTTTAGAAACAACCTATCGTTTAAGCAAAATCATTGATTTAAGAAGTGAAGCAGAAGTAGAAGAAAGACCAGATATGTCTGTTCCAAAAACAGAGTATATTCATATCGACATTTTAGAAGATATCCAGGATGAAGGGGCTTCAATCAGTGACTTTGTCAAAATTGGTTCTCCAGAAAAATCAGCATCCTACATGGAAAAATTATACGCTGATATTGCATTGAACACGACTGCTCAAAAAGGATACAACAAGTTTTTTGAAGAGATCTTAGCGTTACAGCAACAAGAAAGTATTTTATTTCACTGTTTTGCTGGGAAAGACCGCACTGGGATTGCGGCATTATTAGTATTGGAGACGTTAGGCGTACCGAGAGCGGCGATTTATCAAGATTATTTATTAACAAATGAGTTACGAAAAAAAGAAAATGCTGAAATCTTAGAACAAGCAAAAAAAGCTGATTTAGAAGAACAAAATTTAGAAGCTTTACATGTGGCTTTAAATGTAGATAGTCGTTATTTAGATAACTTTTATCAGACAGTGGAAGCGCAATATGGTGATATCTCAACCTATTTAAAACAAGCAATCAACATTGACAAAGTGACGAAAGATACGTTGAATCAACGCTTTCTTTTAGATTAAACTAACTAGTAAGAAGAGGGAATTATGACGACAAAAAATCAGCACATTGAATTATTGAACCGTTGTATTGACATTTCACAAAATGCTCGTGAACATGGAAATACGCCCTTTGGTGCATTATTAGCAGATAAAGAGGGGAATATTCTTTTAGAGCAGGAAAATATCGAAATCACAGAAAAAATCTGTACAGGTCATGCTGAAACAACGCTAGCAGCAAAAGCTTCTCAACAATACAGCAAAGAATTTCTGTGGGAGTGTACTTTGTATACAACAGCAGAACCTTGTGCAATGTGTACAGGAGCGATCTACTGGGGAAATATCGGTTCGATCGTGTACGCAATGACCGAAAAACGGTTGCTAGAATTAACGGGTGACAACGAACAAAACCCAACCTTTGATTTACCATCAAAAGAAATACTAAGTCACGGGCAAAAAAATATTCAAATTATTGGGCCATTTCCAGAAGTCGAGCAAGCGGTCTCGGCTGTTCATCAAGGTTATTGGGATTGAAATAGGGAGGAATCATTCATTTTGTTGAATGATCCTCACTTTTTTTATTTACAATACAATAAAAAAGATGAAATGTCAGAATTTTCAAAAATATCATTGACATATCTTGTAGATAAGGCAATAATAGATAAAATCACCTATAAAACCTAACAAAGGAGTGACTTTAACAAATGATTATCAAACCCTCATTGCCTCAAGAAATGACTATTTTCTTTGATGCAGAAAATCAACCAAATGAAAACGTCCAGATGGGTGTAGTAATCTTACAACCAGGAGAGAAAAGACCATTAGAAGGATTCGCTAGACACGATCAAGATGAATATTCGTATGTGGTTTCAGGAGAAGCACATACCATTTTAGAAGACGGTCAGGATCTGGTCGGTAAACCTGGTGATGCCCAACTGATAGAAGCTGGAGAAGGACATATCAACTATAATGACGGGGAACAAGCGGCAGTTGTCGTTTGGATGTTAGTTGAGCGCCTATAATAAAACATAAGGGAGAAGCGTATGAAAAAAGTAATTAAACCGTTCATCGGACTAACCTTAGTCGTGATGTTCGTTTCGGGATGTTCAGGCAGTACAAAAACAAAAGAAACACAGGAAACAAAACCGTTAAATTTAATGTCAGCTTCAGAGCTGACGACATTAGATACATCCGTAATGCTAGATTTTCCAGATGCGATCGTGCAAACAGCAGCATTTGAAGGCTTGTACGCATTGGACGATAAAGATCAATTAATTCCAGCGGCCGCAAAAGCATTGCCAGAAATTTCTGAGGATGGTAAAACGTATACAATCAAATTAAGGGATGACGCCAAGTGGAGCAATGATGATCCTGTGACAGCAGCCGATTTTGAATATGCTTGGAAAAAAATGATCGATCCTAAAAATGGGTTCGTTTATAGCTTTTTAGTCGTTGATACGATTTTAAATGCAGAAGAAATTTCCGCTGGTAACAAGCCGGTAGCTGAGCTCGGTGTAAAAGCTATTGATGATCACACGTTGGAAGTAAAATTAAAAGAAGCAAAACCATATTTCACTTCAGTTCTTGCTTTTCCAACTTTTTTCCCACAAAATCAAAAATTTGTTGAGAAAATGGGTGCAGACTACGGAACAACTAGTGAGAACGTTGTTTATAATGGACCATTCGTTGTAGAAAATTGGAAACAAACTGACTTGAACTGGGATTTAAAGAAAAACGAAAAATATTGGGATCAGTCAAATGTGAAATCTGATAAAATTCATTATGAGGTAGTCAAAGAAGCATCGACTGCGTTGAATCTATTTGAAGATGGACAGCTAGATGTGGCAACAGTCACAGGTGAACTTGCCAAACAAAATCAAAGCAATCCTGATTATCATTCTTATCCAACTGCAACGATGAACTATATTCGGTTAAATCAAAAACGCAAGGACAAAGATACGCCGCTAAAAAATGAAAACCTAAGAAAAGCTTTAGCTCTTGGAATCGATAAAGAAAACTTAGTCAACAACATTATCGCAGATGGTTCAAAACCATTATATGGTGCAGTGACTGAAGGTTTTGTCAGCAATCCTGAAACGGGTGTGGATTTCAGAAAAGAAGCTGGCGATTTGATGATGTACAATAAAGACGAAGCTCTAAAATATTGGGAATTAGCCAAAAAAGAATTAGGAGAGAACATTACTTTAGATTTAATGATCACAGATGATGGCTCGTATAAAAAAATGGGTGAAAGTCTTCAAGGAAGTCTAGAAAAACTATTTTCAGGATTAACGATCAATGTTACAGCTTTACCTACTGAGACAGCATTGAATCTTAGTCGAGAGAGTGACTACGATATGTTCCTGATTTATTGGACACCAGATTATCAAGATCCAATTTCAACATTGAATATGTTGCGAACAGGAAATGATCGTAATTATTCTAATGCGAAATATGATGAGTTATTGGACGATGCTTCACAAAAATACGCTACGGATTTAGAAAAACGTTGGGAAACACTAATTGCGGCTGAAAAAGAAGGCATTGAAAATACGGCGGGAATGATAATCATCAGCCAAAATCAGCAATCTGTTTTACAGGGCGAACAAGTCAAAGGGTTGAACTATCACACCTTTGCAGCACCGCTGACACTAAAAAATGTTTATAAAGAAACAAAATAATCTAACCAAAAAAAGTCTTTCAAAAAGAAAGGCTTTTTTTGGTCAAATCAATGTATGGAATCGACAGAACAAGGTATGATAGGTTTATAAGTAAATATAAAGGAGTAGAGACAGATGACAAAGCAAAATCATAACAACACAATACTACTAAAAAATGTAGAAGAAGAAATTCGTTTTTTTATTCTCAAGATACATCCAGATCTAACTGTCAATTCAAAAGTTACTTTTCCTGAGCTACTAAACTATCGATTAGATTACATAAAACAGATGATATCCACTGATTCAGGAAAAATGGAAGAACTAAATGAAACAATCGTTAAAAGTATTAAAGAAAACACTACGATTACCGATAAACTAAATCCCCCAGCCGAAAAAAAGCTGACAACTGGGCAAAAAACGGCAGATGGTATTGCGAAGTTTGGCGGAAGCTGGCCATTTATTTTTATTTTTATCATAGTGTTAGCTACCTGGATCATTATGAATTCCACGATGATTTTTTTAAACCATTTGATCCGTATCCCTATATTTTACTTAATTTAGCGTTATCTTGCTTAGTTGCAATCCAAGCACCGATTATCATGATGAGTCAAAATAGGCAAGAACAAAGAGATCGGGCCGAAGCAAATAACGATTATCAAATCAATTGAAATCAGAAATAGAAGTCAATTTACTACATGAAAAAATGGATTATTTGATCAATAGTCAATGGCAACACTTAATGCAAATGCAGAACATGCAGATTGAGCTATTAGGAGAACTACAGGAACAAATCAATGAATTAAATGATAAGAAATGAGTTGATAGGAATGACTAGAAAAATTGAGGTGATACCACCTCAGAAAATTTGGTTAAAGCAATTTGAACAAGAAAAAAGCCTCTTAGAAGAAATTTTTACGAAGCAAATAATCGCCATCCATCATATTGGCAGTACTGCAATCAAAAATATCAAAGCAAAACCTGTCATCGACATCTTATTAGTTGTGAAAAAGATTCAAATCATCGACAATTACAATCAGGTGATGACCAAAAACGGATATGAATGTCTAGGTGAAAATGGTCTTTTGGGCCGACGATTTTTCAGTAAAGGTGGAGATAATAGAAGTCACCATCTCCACGTTTTTCAAGATGGAAATCCAGAAATTTTAAGGCATTTGTTATTTAGAGACTTTATGAATAGCCATGTAGAGGCTGCTGAAGCCTATAGTCAATTAAAAATAGAATTAGCCAATAAGTTTCCAGAGGATGCTGAATCATATAGTGCTGGCAAAGACGAATTTATTAAAAATATCGATCAACAAGCAGAAAAATGGGATGCTGCCCGGAGTGAACAGCTTTAGATGCTATGGGAATAGAATGATCAGCAAAAGTATTTTTCAAGTCATGATATTTGAGAAATAAAGATTAGCCATCTTTTAGTAACACTTTAAACAAAAATAAACGATAATGACTATTTTTTGAGCATTATTGTTTTATCTAGATGGGTTACTGTGTATAATTACTTCTAGTAAGGCACTTCGTGTAAAAAAATATGAACTAACTATTTTTAGGTAATAATAATAAATCAAGTATATAAAATAATATAAAAAATAATCTTGTACAAATGATGATAAAAAATAAAAACAGCGTAAATCCCTTGTAAACACTGGGGGATGGGCTGTTTTTTTTGTTTAAAGTCGAAAAAAAATTGATATAGGAATGAAAAAAATGACAAAAAAATTCGTTTTAATAGCATATTACTTGATATAAGAGATTGAGAGATACTATAATGAATATAAGTCAGCGGTTTTAGCTGCTTAGTTATGGGAGGAGAGAGCATTATGTTCAGTTATACAGATATGATTTTGTCAGTAATGCAACGAGTTGAAGTCTACAATGAGATTTTTAATGCCATTTCTAAGGAAGTACAAGAGAACAGCTGTAGCCAAGCCATTAACAGAAGAGGGAAAGATACGTATTTATTTTGCCGCAGTAATGTTAATCGGTTCTTTGTAGAAGAAGAAATTTTTAGAAAAAATTTAGTATTTTATGGCGAAAAAGAAGCAACAAAAATTTTGTTGGAAGGTTTAGATACCTATAAAGAAGGAATCTACTTTTGGCTAGAAGCTTTAAATGACAAATGTGAAGTGATCGATGAAATTAAATACAAACGCGGATTGAATAGTACGGAGAGTTCGTTTAGATTGATCAATCAAGCATGTAAAGAGGCATGCGGTGGTATTCAAAGTGCACATAGTGTACATAAAATGTAGATAGAAACGGTTATTGAATAAGCTCTATTTTTTTGAAATAAAATAGTTTAGTCGAAATAATTAGCACAAAAAATAGCTGGTAAGTAATTTTTATTGTATTCATATTGTAATTTTTTGATTATTTATTTGAGATTATATTAAATGCCAAGATGATTATTTAGTTCATCTTGGTATTTTTTTGTTTCTAGAGTGAGCACTCGAATTTTTCAATTAGAGTATCTAAAGATAGGTCTATTTCATCGATATTATCATCATTTCTTGTTAAAAATAGTGGTGGAGAAGAATACATATCAATCAATTTTGTTCCAATTGGCGCCGATTTCATGAAAGATACTGTAATCTGAGGGTGAGAAATTGAGTCACCACAAGGGCCAGCAACCAAATAGGCTAACTCTATTGTATCGTCATCAATCGTTTTAAGGCGATAATAACCATCTATAATAAATTTTTTTTCCTCACAAAAAACAGTCATAAGTTTATCAAGCTTCTTTTTTCTATTCATTTTCTCGCTCCTTTTTAATTATTGTACCATATCCATTTAAATAGAAAGTAATCATTAAGCGATGTTATAAATAGCTATTTTACTTAATACGTATCCAAAATAAATACTATAAAATAAATAGCAAACCAAAATGGATTCACAGAATTCTCAAATATTTGTGTTATTTATCAAAAAAATGATAAATAAATGATGTGAATTGTATAGACTTGGTAAATGAAATAGATTAAACTTATTTTAGTTTTGAAATATATCAAATTTATATCACGTTTATAACTTTTTTTAAAATTGTTTTCACATGAAATGACAAATGATAGTAAGGATGGCTGATTAGCCAACAAAATGATAAAGGGGAACACCATATGTACAACATAGGATTTGTGATACTAGATAATGCAGATGAACAAAAATACATAGATTCATTGAAAAGTACTCAGCTGCATATGCATCCAATCAACAAAGAAGAAGTAGCTGAAACAATAGCGAATTACGATGGTGTTGTTATTAATGAGCAACATATACACAATATTGGTGCGATTTGTGAATTGATTATTCTATTAAAGAAAAAATCTAATACGTTTATCTGGGTGATTTCAGAACGTATGAATAAAATGAATCATATTGTTTATTTGCAGCTTGGTGTTGATGGGATCCTAGATAACGAATCTGATCCGGAAGAACATAAACTTCTAATGATAAATGCATGTAATAGATATAATCAAACATATCCAACTATGGAAAAAACGGTAAAAAGTGAAAGTGATGCTACGGAGCTTCAATTACGTCCATGTAATTTTAGTGTCTTATTAAATGGGAAAGAAATCAGCTTAACAAAATTAGAGTTCAAAACGATTGAGTTTTTACAAACGCAGCAAGGGATTGCAGTTTCTTATGAAGATATTTACAAAAATGTTTGGGAAAACGAAGGGGCCGACAAACAGTATCGCGTGTCCAATTTGATTTTTCACCTAAGACAAAAAATTGAAACCGATGCGGCACATCCCAAATATATTAAAACAGTACGTTCCAAAGGCTACAAGTTAGCTTTATAAAAAAAGATTCATAGAATGAGTTTTAAGTGAGATCTGTCATGGCGGTTGCCCTTGAGGCAATGACGGTGGCAAAAACAAGTGAATGACGTTTTCTCTTTTTCAAGCCAACTGTTGAGCATAAACAAAATAGAGAAAATCAGTGTTCTTTTGCAAAATCCAGATAGAGAACAGCCATTCTCAGTGGAATAATAAACAAAAGGTAAACACTAATTTTCCCCTGCATTGTGAATGTATCAAAAAAGTAAACAATTGGCAAGGAAAATAGAAATAGATTGTGCGTTCTCTTAAGACAGACGTACAAAAAATTGTTTTGGGGAGGAGTTGAGAATAGATGAAAATCGGAAAAAAGTCTTATTTTATTGGACTACTGGTTATTTTGTTCAGTATTCTAGGTGTGATTTTACTTAAAAGTACAACACAAATCAAAGCGTCGGAGGAACCTATGTCTGAGCAGGCGCAAGATCTTGAGCAAAATTCATTAAGTTTACCTAAAACTAAAGCGGACCTGCATAATCAAGATATAATTACGATTCCTCAAATGGAGTCATATATGGATGGAACGAATTATTTATCACCTCAAGAAAGAACAGGTGATAAGATTACTGGGGCAATGACTGCTGACGAGTATAAACTAAGATATGAAATGTTAAATGCTCAGCAGAATGAAGCTTGGAATACAAAATACAATTTTCGTCCAGAACTCAATGTAAAAAGAGTGGGTACACTTGAGGAGTTCAGAGTTGCATATAATGATAATGCTGTATCGAAAATTGAGCTGACGGCTAATATCAGTACCTCCGGAACAACGAATGCCCCAACTCTAAGTAGAACTGAATCTATCGAGATTGATGGAAAAGGAAACAGCTTGTATTTGAGAAATGGTTCTCTGAATGTAGATGACTTAGCTAGCTTAGCCAGCTTTAAAGGAGCTTTTTCAGATGCTCCTGTATTCCATATGCATGATATTGAGCCTAGTAATGCAACTTCGGCAGGTGCAGCAGAAGCTGCGCCTCATTGGGCATTTGTGAATGGATCAGGTAGCCTAGCTGCCAATACTGGTAGACGTTTTTGGCAGTACCGAATAGGGAACATCCATACGCCGACAGGAGCTATGACCACCAATGGGAATAGTTTGATTGCTGGTCGTTTAATTGGTGGAAATCAGGCCAATATTAGTTTGTGGGGACATAATGAAATTGTTTCTGCGGCTGAAAACTTCTATACAGGTGGTCTTGATGTTGAGCCATATACCTATTATAAGGGAGCAATTGCTCGTTATAACTATTCAACGGTTTGGTTTATTCGCGATCCAAAGACAAGTGTAGATAGTACAGGAACTGGAAAGTTTCTCATTGGTGAAGGTGCATTTGTCTATTTAAATAATACAGGTTCAGGTACTACTTATCCTGGTACGTATGAATGGTATGATGAGATTAACGTAGGCAAAAACGCAACTTATAATGTAAATGTACCTGGTGTCGCTGTAGAATTTAACGTGGACAATGGGAAATTTATTGCCAATGAGGGATCAACAGTAAATCTTCTGAGTCGAGCGGGCAGCCGTCCAACATTAAGTGCAGGGTCCTTTATTTCTACACATGGTTCTACTCAGAATCCAAGTAATGTCAGCTATGAATTCAAACCAAAATCAAACTTATTTGTTATTGGAAGTAATAGTGGAGGAGTTGTTGGGTATAACTCAACAAATGGTGGTCATAAGATAGAGTTAAACGGGCTTGAATCTTTTGATATCCGAAACACATATGGTGGCACTAGTACAAACAATGCGTTTCTTCAAGATCAAACTACTGCAAGTACTCGAGGGACAAATAGTTTTGTGATCCGTAACTCGGATATTTCAACTTGGAATAATGCTGCTGATATTGACGGAGCACCTACCTATGATTATAGTAATGTTGTTGATTTTACTGTTACAACAGCTGTTGCTAATGGAGCAGTAACCAGTAGTGATAATGATTTACAAAATCAGTACAATCGACCAGGATTTAAGCGTATTTCCGGAATGAATAGTATACCAGAACTTACTTGGACACCAGTAACTGATGCGGATCTCAATCAGCGCACACAAGTGTTGATTGGTTATACTGCTGTAGGGGGAACTGAACCATTTGATGAAAATGGTGATGCAAAAGTAAAACCAGTTTATGCTGACAGTGTACGTAAAGCTTATGTGGATTATATAGATACATTAGGTAATACTTATGTTGGAATAAGTTCAAATGATACGTATGTTAATTGGAAAAGTGTTGACCACGCAATAGCTGGCTTTCAAATTGCTAAGCAAGATATGTTTGGAACACCATATCGAGCATCAATAGTTAATAATGTATTAACACCTTATAATACAGGTGAAAAAATCGCAACTACAGTAATCGATATAACCCCACCTGAACCAGCAATTGTCACAGGTGATAAAGTAACGAATGGCACAAAACAATTGATTGGTAAAGACGCTGAACCAAAAGCTAAAATTTATGTTGACATCAACGGAGTCCGCCAAACGACTGTTGGGACAGTGAATGACGATGGTACGTGGTCCTATAATTTACCTCGCTATTTAAATACAGGTGAAATAGTCCAAATCTTCCTAGAAGATAATGCGGATGAAATTACTGAGAAGCTAGACCCCGCAGTACCAGTAACCAACAGCGCTAACGGAAACATCAATCCAGCAACGGAATTGAAGTACCGTGATGCAACGTTTAAGGCGGCTACCAAATATACAGTAGAAGACGGAATTCCAGATAAGCCATTGATGGAAAAAACAGTTATTTCTACTGGCGATAAAACAACGCAAGTCGGTGATATTCTAACGTATACACTGAAAGCTACAAATGGTAAAAACGCTAGTCTTGATGCTGTTTGGCACACGGTTACGATAAAGGACACGATTCCAGACGGGTTAAAATTTGATCCTGCAACAGCAGCTGTAACAATCAATGGAGTAGCTGCTGCAGAAACAGATTTTACTTATGATGTAGATTCTCGTTTGTTGACAGTGAATGTTGGGAACCTGAAAGCAGGTGCATCCGCTACAGTAACCTTTAAAACCGAAGTTGAACAATCAGCAGTGGGTAAGGTAATCAATAACGTAGGGACTGCAACTGGTTTTTCTCCAAGAGAATCTGGTGAATTCATAGAAGGTCCTGATGATCCAAATAGAGCTCATGATGTATTTGCTAAAGATGCTAATGTAGACAATCCAGGAGGAAGTATTTTTGGAATTCTGGAGCTTGTTTCAGCGCCTAAAAATATCAATTTTGGAACAACCAAGTTTAGTCCTAAAGGAACAAACATCAATAATCCTTCTTATGAGGGTGGCGATTTAGTTGTTAAGGATGGTCGAGCAGTGCAAGAAACATGGACATTGAACGCCCGCTTAGACAAAGAATTAGCTAAAGTTGGAGAGCCTCAAACGTTTATCCCTAGAGCGATTCGTTATGTTCATCAAAATGACGAAATTACTTTAATGGGGGCATCCCAACCGATTGTTTCACGAAAAAATGCAAATAATGATCCGTACAACATCAGTGGTACATGGTCGCCTGATGGTGATGGTTTTAAATTAAAAGTAGAATCCGGTCAATCCATAGATGCTGGAAAATACGAAGCAACCATCGTTTGGGAATTAGTAGCAGGACCACCACCGGCAAATCCATAGGAATAGAGGAGAAAGTATGAATAAAAAATTATTATCTATCTTATTATCTTCTATTCTGGGGTTGGTGATAGTTACGCAGTTTTCATCAACTGTGAGTGCTGCTGAAAACCAAAATGGGGGACAAGTAACGACTGAAGGAATCATTACGTTCTATGAAGACGCAACAGAGCCGACAACGGAACCGACAACAGAGCCTTCAGAGCCAACACCGACTAGTCCTTCCGAACCCAAGGTCATAAAACCTGTTGGAAGATATCCTTCTACTGGGGAGATCATCAAAGGTTCTATTGGGATTAGCGGAATTGCTTTAGTTAGCATCGCACTTTTCCTTTTCTTTAAGAAACGAAAAAAAGAACAGGAGGCAGATAAATGAAAAAAAGATTATTGATCATTGCTGCCAGTATGCTGCTTTTAGCGACAGTGGGAACAAAAAATCCAGTGTTTGCTGAAAAAAATAATGTGATAGGGCACGGAACAGTTGAATATACTGGGGAACATCCAAAAGAACCAGTCGATCCTGAAAATCCAGTCAAACCAGTTGACCCAGGTCCAGGCCCTTCAACCGATGGAGATCTTAGATTTGAGTTTGCCCCAACGTTAAACTTTGGCAGAAGTAAAATTACTGAAACAGACCGTAATTTCTACGTAAATGCGCAACTATTTCATGATGGAACAGCAGCTAGAGGAAACTTTTTGCAAATCACTGATTCTAGGCCAGAAGGTTCAGGTTGGACGCTTCAAGTTAGGCAAGAATATCAATTTAAAAATGATGTCATTCAGGATGATAAAGAGAAAGAATTGAGAGGGGCAGTCTTATCCTTTGATAAAGCGTGGGCAAACTCTGCGTATACTCAAGAAAAATCGCCCCAACTCAGTAAAGATATCATCCAATTGAATGCACCTGGAACAACGTTTCCGGTAGCTTCTGCTGATCAAGGTCAAGGGAAAGGAACTTGGATCATTTCGTTTGGTGCGTCCGCAGATAATAGCCAAGACCAACCAAATACTCTTTTCCCTAAAGTGGATGAAAAAAATCAACCGATCTTAGACGAAAATTTTGAAAATCAGCAAGTCTATGGAAACAAAGCAATTTTTTTATCTGTGCCGGATACAGTAAAAATTCATCCAGTACAATATCAAACCGAGTTAACTTGGATATTAGCCGAGTTACCATAAAACACACACATAAAAACTAGGAGGAAACACACATGAAATTCAAATCACTATGTACACTAGCAGTAGTAGCTGCAATCACAACAGGAGCTTTAGCACCAATGGCAGCAAATGCAGCAAACAAAACATTACCTGGTAAAGGTGAAGTAACATACGAAGAAGACAGCACTACAAACAAGCCAGGAGATCCAGAAATTCCTGGTGGAACAGATCTTGATCCAGATAAAGACAAAAACCCTGATATTAACATCAATGAAGATGGCGGACCAATCACAATCGATGTTGTGTCGAATTTAACGTTCCCTAACCAAAAAATTGGTGTATCACCAGAAGCAACAAAAGCATTTGCGAATCCAGTTACTTTAACTTTGAATGATGCAGCAGAAGGAAAAGAAGCAACTAAAGTGACTCGTGGTAACTATGTACAATGGACTGACAAGCGCGCAGGAAATGACCACAAATACGAAATCAAAGCAGCATTGACTCAACAATTTACTAATGGTTCAAACAAATTAAACAATGCAACCATCACTTACTCTAATGGATTTTTAAACTCTGATATGCCAGCAGCTAACTGGTCAGACAAACGTCCAGAATCTAACATCGTGTTAGCACAAGGTGCTGATGGTGGTGCAGGAGAGTCACAGCTAGTCTATGATAATAACAGCACTTCAACTGGAGCTCAAGGTTTGGGTACATTCTATACTGAATTTGGAACATCAACGCTTGATGTGAAAAACACTCTTGGTGAATCTTCAACTGGTACAGCAGACAAATCTGTTGAATTAATGGTTCCAGCTGGTCAAAACATTGTTAAAGGAACTTATGTTGCGGCTATTACTTGGTCAATCGAGTATACTCCAGCACCAGTAACTCCAGCACCATAATTAAAAGTAAAACATAATTTAAACGAAAATAGTCAATACTCGAGGCACTGGTTCCTTCACTGGAATCAGTGACCTTGTTTTGAGTAAAGAATGGAAGAAGGAAATTTTATGAAAAATAAACTAACATACATAGTAACAACAATTCTTATTTCAATTATTACACTTGCCGCATGGTCAACCCACTCTTTTGCACAAGAAGCCGGTGGTGCTACAGGATTTGTTTATGAAATAAAATTTCCTGAAAACCAACAAAAAGAGGCCGGTTACTTTGATTTGAAAATGAAACCAGACCAAAAACAAACTGTGCAAATAGTACTTAAAAATCCCTCCGATAAAGAAATAGCAGTAGAAACAAGCATCAATGGTGCCAAAACGAACATGAACGGTGTTTTAGAATATGGTCCAATCAAACTAAAAAAAGATGACTCCTTAAAATATGATTTCGTTGATATTGTGGAGGCACCAGAAAAAATTGTTTTAGCGCCAAACTCTGAAAAAACATTAGACATAGACATTACAATGCCGAAAGTTTCATTTGACGGTTTGATCGTTGGAGGAATTCAACTAAAAAAAGCCGATGATGATAAACAAAAAACACAAAACGGTGCAAATGTTATTAACAAATATGCCTATGTAATTGCAATGGTTTTACAAGAAACCGACACTGAAGTAGTGCCAGAGCTGAATCTAAATAAAGTCAATGCAGGACAAGCAAACGCTCGTAACGTTGTTTACGTAGATGTTTCTAATGTAGAAGCTAACTTTCTAGATAACTTGTCGATGGAAGCTCAAATCATGTCGGATAAAAGTGATGAAGTTTTATATGAAACAAAAAAATCTTCTATGCGGATGGCACCAAATTCTAATATGACATTTCCTGTAAGCATGCAAGGGGAAGAAATGGTTGCTGGAAAGTATCGTGCTCATGTACTAGCAACATCGGGTTCTAGAAAATGGGAGTGGACAGAAGAGTTTGAAATTACCAAAGAAGAAGCGGATAAATTTAACCGAGAAGATGTTGGATTGGTGCAAGAAAAAGGCGTAAATTGGTTGTTGATCATCGGAGCAGCAATAGGCTTATTCGTGATAATATTAGTGATTTTCTTTATTATCCGTACAATCCGTAAAAAAAGAGAAGCGACAAAAAAAGCAGAACGCCGTAAAAAGAAAAAGGAATAAAAAGTGATACAGACAAATAAATGGGAGGAAGGATCATGACAACATTAGATTGGTTTTTTATTATAGGATTAGTGTTGGCAGTCCTTGCCGGCCTATTCTTTATCCTTTTTCTAATTTTAACAATCAGAACTGGGACTCAAGTAAAACAATTAAATAGGAAAAAAGCGAAAACAAAGAAGAAAAAGAAAAGACTCCGCATAGCAAGAAAGAAACTGATCAAGCGGAAAAAAAGACAACGCTCTGGTGCAATCCTATCATTGATTTTTAGTTTATTATTGGGAGCAGGGGCTTTCTACGCTTCTTATTATCAAGCGATGAACTTAACTACAGATGATTCAGATTCGATTTCTAAAGGGTATTATCTGTTAAGCGATTTTGAACAGGAATTGACAAAAGCTGGCAGTGCCTCTGAGTCACAAGAAAAAACGGTAACGAATTTACGCTATCTTGCCAACAGTATTGCTAGCTATGGAACGAAAAAAGCCAGTACGGTCAATACCCAAGAAGGACAACTAACACTAAATCGTTATTACAACGCCATGAAAGAGTTAGGCACAAATGTTATGAGAAACTATACTCAGATTTACAACAATCCTGATTTGGCAGAGAACTACCAAGAAGATGTTAAAAAAGTGAAAAAGTATGAACAAAAAGTATTTAAGCTGTACAATGTCAATGAAGCTGCTTTAGATCAGAAAAAGTAAACAATTGAGGTGATTTATCATGGAATCACAAAAACGTGCAGTCAAAAAAATTAAAATGAATAAAAAAAAGAAGTCGCAAAGTTCCCGAAAAAGCGCTTATCCTAGTAAGAAATCGAACAAACCTAAAATGAAAGGAAAGCGCTCGGGAAAATCCAAAAAAGCCTTGTTGGAAGCGAAGAAACGACGACAGAAGCATAAACGCAAAATGATGCTCTTCGAACTTTTGGGTGCAGTATTGATTACAAGTGCCATAGTGTTTATTCTTTCAATATTTTTATTTGCTTTACCTAAAGTAGAAGGTTATTCAATGGTTCCCACGCTTAGAGATGGTGATCGAGTATATGTGAATAAACGAGGGAAACTCAAAAATTTTGAGCTGGTTTATGTAAAAATACCTGGTACAAAAGAAAAAGAAATTCGCCGAATAATCGGAATGCCAGGTCAAAAAATAACATTTAAAAATGATCAGTTACAAATTGATGGGCAAGATAAGGAAGAAAAGTTTATTTTTGACGAACAACAAAAATCACAAGAAAATGGAAGATTGTACACGGATGACTTTTCAACCTTTACCTTGACTGGGAAATCTGATATTCCAGAAGGAAAGTATTTGCTGATGGGAGATAATCGTCCATACTCAGTGGATAGTCGGAATCGGGGACTTGTAGATCAAAAAGATATTATAGGTGTTGTGGAAATGAGAGTACTACCTTTGCATTTACTGCAAAGCTTTTAATTTTAACTTCATAAAGAATGTAGTAAGGACGAAGAGACTTCCACAAAATAGCGTAAAGAATGTAAGAAAATCAATATGAAAAATTGTTTGTATTAAATTAAACAATTTTTCATATTTTATTTTATAAAATTGAGAATGCTTCCAGGCTTTTCTAAAAAATAATTAGGGGGATTAAAAATGAAAAAAATGGGAAGAAAATTGTTGGGAATTATTGTTGTACTATTCTTCGTACATATGAGTAGTATAGAAAGTGAAGCAGTTCCGTCAGATCCTGAAATAGGGAGTTACAAACAGCCATCAGGACAAACCTTTGAAGCGCAAAATATAGGAGATGAAAATTTTCACTATACTCTCGCAAATGAAACAGGAGATTTGATTGAACTAGGAGAAGATGACTATTGGTATTATACTCAGTTAGATGAATCAACAAAAGAGGTAATGGCTTCAAAAAGTAGATATTTAATTGACAGACGTCCTAGCTCAGCTTTAAATTTTAAAGATATTGACAAAATAGAGAAAAAAGAGAAGTCTAAACAGAAAGTTGAAATGTCCCGATCTGAAAAAAAATGGAATAAAGAACAGAATCTTTTAGTAGTTTTAGTAGAATTCAATGATGTTCAGTTAAACTATTCAGAAGCTGAATGGGAAAAACGTATTTTCTCTCAAACAGAAAAAAGTTTAACTTCATACTATAAAGAAGCCACAAATAATGCGATCAATATTTTACCTGCAAAAGAAATGGATGGAAAACAAGATGGAATTGTACGTGTAAAACTAAATCAAAATCATCCTAATGCTGCTAACAGTTTTGACAAGGTGTTACCTAGTTTGAAGTTAGCCTTGGAAAATAGTCAAACTTTGGTTGATGTTTCTGAGTACGATACAAACAAAAATGGTATTTTAGAGCAAGATGAACTTCATATCATGAGTATTTTTGCTGGATATGAAGCGTCAAGCATCAATCTAAATCCAAGTGTTTGGGGACATCATTGGGCTTATCAAGGACAAGCAACAGGCTATCCTATTGTCAATGGTGTAAAAATAAATCATTACACTGCTTTTGGTGAACGGATGTTACACAAAGATACTGATCCTACAAAACAGTATGAGTATCAATCTGAATTAGGTATCGTAGCACATGAGTTTGGTCATGATTTAGGACTGCCAGATCTTTATAATTCAGAAAAAACGATTATTCAGCAAGATGGAAAATACGTTAGTGTTTCAGATGGTGATGGACTTGGGAGATATAGTCTAATGGCTGGTGGATCATGGTTGAAAATGCCAGGGGAAGAAAATGGAGCTACTCCTCCACATTTAGATGCCTACTGTAAAGTTGAGTTAGGGATTACTGAGCCTGAAATAATAAATGAACCTAAATCGTTGAATGTCAATCATATCAGTCAACCTGATTTTAATGTAGTTCAAGTAAATACAGCAAATCCCAAAGAATATTTTTTAATCGAAAATCGCCAACTCACAGGCTATGATACTGCATTGAAAACAGTGACATATTCTAACGAGGAAGGCTACAAACCAATTGTAGCACAAGGTGGAATTGCTATTTATCATATAAATAAAAATTATCGTAGAAATTTCTCTTCTACCAAACAACTTGTCACATTAAAAGAATCTGATGAAGGTATTCTAGGTTATTCAAAATTAAAGCAGCCAAGATATTACGCGACAAATAATTATGATGGATTTTTCTATAAAGGAATGGGGGGACATGGAAAGGAACAACTAGCTGAACTGACAAGAAATACTATTCCTTCAACTAAAATATCAGATGATACATTTAGCGAATTTGATATTTTTATAAATTCTGAATCGAAAGATAAAATGAATGTCACTTTCAAAGGGCAGCCAGTTCAGGTGGATAACATAAAAATTGAGCCTAAGGAAGCGACAGTCATTGTAGGTAACACTGTGCAATTAACTGCTAGTATTTTACCGGAAAATGCTGATAATCAAAAAATAAACTGGAAGAGCTCGGATGATTCTATAGCAAGTGTATCAACAACTGGAATTATCACAGCAAAATCTGCTGGAAAAGCAATAATCACTGCAATGTCAGAAGATGGGGAAAAAATGGCGACCAGTACGATCACAGTTCCATCAGTTCCAGTATCAAGTATCAATGTTACTCCAGAAAATGTGGAATTAGGAATAGGTGGTAAACAGAAATTAGAAAGTAAAATTATACCAGAAAATGCTACGAATAAAAAAGTGACATGGACTAGTTTGAATAAAGAGATTGTAACTGTTTCTTCTGATGGAGAAATAACAGGAAAAAAAGCAGGAAACACAACTATTACGGCTACAACAGATAATGGGGAAAAACAAGCAAAAGTAGCAGTAACAGTAACGAAATATGACGATCATGGGAACTCCGTATCAGAGGCAACTAAAATGACCGTAGGAACAGAATACACAATCAGCGTAGATTATGAAAATGATGATGATTATTTTGTATTTGAATTTCCAGATCCAAGTAAAAATTATGTGATTATTTCGGACTATTCATTCACATCTTCATGGATGAAATACCGAGATCGAGAAATAGATTACACTACTTCTATAGACCGATCACGTGTTGTTTCAGAAAATGGATTAAACTATTACGGTATCCGCGGAAGAGAAATCACTCATGTGAAGGACCCGAAACAATTTGAATTCTTTTCAAGAGGACGATCTGATCAAGTTGGAAAAACCTATACAGTCAAAGTAATAGAATATGAGCCAAAGCCAATTAAGGTGAATCAAGCAGAAATGAGTTGCCTAATCGGAGAGAATATTAAATTAGATATTGAGCTACAAAATGGAATTGTAAATACAGCTAAGTACAGTGTTTTTGGTGATACGAAAGCACTGAAGATAGAAAAAGATGGAAGCATAACAGGAATAGAACCGGGAAGTGTGCGTGTATTTATTGAGGATCCACTTTCTGGATATAAAGCAGAAGTTAAAGTAGCCGTTTCGCAAAAACGTGACGATCATGGGAACTCCGTATCAAAGGCAACTAAAATGACCGTAGGAACAGAATACACAATCAGCGTAGATTATGAAAATGATGATGATTATTTTGTATTTGAATTTCCAGATCCAAGTAAAAATTACGTGATTATTTCAGACTATTCATTCACATCTTCATGGATGAAATACCGAGATCGAGAAATAGATTACACTACTTATATAGACCGGTCACGTGTTGTTTCAGAAAATGGATTAAACTATTACGGTATCCGCGGAAGAGGAATCACTCATGTGAAGGACCCGAAACAATTTGAATTCTTTTCAAGAGGACGATCTGATCAAGTTGGAAAAACCTATACAGTCAAAGTAATAGAATATGAGCCAAAGCCAATTAAGGTGAATCAAGCAGAAATGAGTTGCCTAATCGGAGAAAATATTAAATTAGATATTGAGCTACAAAATGGAATTGTAAATACAGCTAAGTACAGTGTTTTTGGTGATACGAAAGCACTGAAGATAGAAAAAGATGGAAGCATAACAGGAATAGAACCAGGAAGTACACGCGTATTTATTGAGGATCCACTTTCCGGATATAAAGCAGAAGTTAAAGTCATAACCAAATAGAAAAGAGAAGAGTCTAAGCGAATTTTCAGTACCGAGAACAAAACGAATCTTGTCTTTTGTTAGGATAATTTTATAAAGTTAAGTAAAAAAAAGGTCTTTTGTTTTGATATCTGTTATACTAGAGGCGTTGCAAGTTCCCGAAAGGATTTGTTAGAATTTCTATTATTTTTAACAAAGATGCCTTGTAACCAAATAAAATTAGGGGGAATACATTATGACAGAGAGACATTTATTTACATCAGAATCCGTTTCTGAAGGACATCCAGACAAAGTTGCCGATCAAGTGAGTGACGCAATACTAGATGCGATTTTAGAACAAGATCCAAAAGCCCGTGTGGCATGTGAAACAAGCGTTACAACTGGTTTAGTTTTAGTTTTTGGAGAGATTTCTACTACAGCTTATGTAGATATTCAAAAAGTCGTTCGTCAAACACTGAAAGATATTGGCTATACTCGAGCTAAATATGGTTTTGATGGAGACACTGTTGCAGTTCTGGTTGCAATTGATGAGCAATCGCCAGATATTGCACAAGGTGTAGATGATGCGCTAGAAACACGTGGTGACAAAGATACTAAAGATGATATTGGTGCTGGAGATCAAGGATTGATGTTTGGTTTTGCAGTAGATGAGACACCAGAACTAATGCCTTTACCGATTTCGTTAAGTCACAAACTTGTGCGCCGTTTAGCACAACTGCGTAAAGAAGAAAAACTTCCTTATTTACGCCCAGATGCAAAATCTCAAGTAACGGTAGAATATGATGAAAATGGCAAACCACAACGTGTGGATACAGTCGTGATCAGTACACAACATGATGAAGAAGCTACGCTGGAGCAGATTCAAGCAGACGTAAAAAAATTCGTTATTGAAGAAGTGATCCCAGCAGATTTACTAGATGAAGAAACAAAATATTTTATTAACCCTACTGGCCGTTTTGTTATTGGTGGACCTCAAGGAGATGCCGGGTTAACTGGACGTAAGATCATTGTAGATACTTACGGCGGTTATGCGCGTCATGGTGGGGGTGCCTTTTCAGGCAAAGATGCGACGAAAGTCGATCGTTCTGCAAGCTATGCCGCTCGATACATTGCTAAAAATATCGTTGCAGCTGGTTTAGCTGAAAAAGTTGAAGTACAATTGGCTTATGCGATTGGTGTAGCACAACCCGTATCCATTTCAATCAATACTTTCGGGACAAGCAATGTGCCAGAAAGCAAATTGATTAAAGCCGTTAGAGAAAACTTTGACCTGCGTCCAGCAGGAATAATTGAAATGCTTGACCTACGCCGTCCAATCTACAAACAAACGGCAGCATATGGTCATTTTGGTCGTACAGACATTGAACTACCTTGGGAGCAGACAGATAAAGTCGAAGCAATCAAGAAAAGCTTGATGGAGTAAACGAGGCGGCGCTACTAATGAAAATTAGTGGCGCCGTTTTGCTGTGAATCACCACGACTGGCTCCGCCAGAGTGGATGATGAACAGTACTTGGCGACCAAAGGGAGCGAAGTTTCATTACTAGTGAATCACCAACCGCTATAATGCTAATAACAAATAGAAGCCAGCGACCAAAGGGAGCGAAGTTTCATTACTAGTGAAACACCAACCGCTATAACGCTAATAACAAATAGAAGCCAGCGACCAAGGGAGCGAAGTTTCATTACTAGTGAATCACCAAGTATGTTAAACCAAACAACAAAATAAAAGCCAACAACCCACAAAATCAATCATCAAGTTAGTTACACTAAACTTAAAAACGCTCATATTCAATGTAAAGTCTCGCAACAGACGCAACAAAACTCTGTAAATGAATAAGTAACTATATCAAACAAAAAATAGCAAAAAGGATGGAGATACATGGAAAGAAAAACAAACGTCAAACTTGTAACGATCAGTGTTTTCGTTGCAACGTTTATGACAGCAATCGAAGGAACAATCGTTTCAACTGCAATGCCGACAATCGTAGGATCATTACATGGCATGGAAATCATGAACTGGGTCTTTTCGATTTATTTATTAACAAATGCAATGTTAACACCGATATACGGAAAATTGGCAGATAAAGTCGGGCGCAAACCGATTTTTATGATTGGTATTATTATTTTTATTATAGGATCTTCATTATGTGGTTTGGCGCAAAATATGATCACCTTGATCATTGCTCGAGCAATTCAAGGAATTGGGGCAGGAGCGATTATGCCTGTTGCTTTGACGATTTTGGCCGATATTTATTCAATTGATAAACGTGCAAAAATGCTAGGATTAAATAGTGCAGCTTGGGGAATTGCCAGTATTTTCGGTCCTCTTGCTGGAGGGTTTATCGTAGATACTGTTGGTTGGCACTGGATTTTCTTTATTAACGTGCCAATTGGTATTGTCTTAATGGGCTTGATTGCTTACTTTTTAGTTGAACCAAAACGAGAAAAAAGCAAGGTACCGATGGACATTTTGGGTAGTATTCAACTGATGTTAGTCCTATTGACCTTATTATTAGGGTTTCAATTGATCGGTGATGGCGGTTTTGATTTAAAAGTGTTTCTGTGTTTAGGAGCTTCTGTTCTATTTTTTATCATTTTCATTTTGGTGGAAAAAAGAGCCAAAGATCCTGTTATTGATTTGAAGCTGTTTAAAAACTCTACTTTTGTGATCGTCAATATCGTGGCGGCGTTGATCAGTGGCTTTTTGATGGGGGTAGAAGTCTATATTCCAATGTGGATGCAAGGCGTATTAGGAAAAAGCGCTGGAATTGGTGGTTTAGTATTAGCACCAATGTCGATTTTATGGATGGTAGGGTCATTTATTGCCAGTAACTTGATGGAAAAACATACGACAAAACGAGTCTTGACAATTGGGTTAAGTATTACGTTACTTGGGGGGATTTTCTTAGTATTAGTGCCAGCAACGATTTCATTTGTTTGGTTTTTTGCGATTTCCTCTGTTTTAGGGATTGGTTTTGGGATTACAATCACAACAACCACTGTGACAGCCCAGAGCAGCGTGGATCCTTCTGAAATGGGTGTTGCAACATCATTCAATACCTTAGCTAGAACGATTGGTCAAACGTTGATGGTGTCGATTTTTGGTGTGATCATCAATGCCGTAACAACTTCAGAGTTAGCTAAAAGTACTTTGAAGGTTGACTCAGATGTTATGAACCAATTGGTTAATCCGCATACAGCTAATACAATTCCAGCTGATTTACTTAAACCTCTGCGCGGCATGCTTTATGCTGGTCTGCATAATGTCTATGTAGTTGGTATTGGGCTAATCATCATTGCAATGATTTTGAATATCAGTGTCAAAAAGAAACTAGCGTAATAAAGGAGTTATGATTTTCTTTAAAAAAAAGGACCATATTATACGTAAATTTGGCACATAAAGTTCATATTTACTTTGTATTATATAGACATACCAAAAGACAACAACTGAAGCAAAACGTTTTTCATTTTTAACTCCTCCTCCGCTCGTTCTTCTAAGAAGAACGAGTTTTTTGTTATATAGATAGTTAATCAAAAAAAGTCGATTTAATGCTACAATAATAGAAAAAAGAAAATGAGGGATGTTCGATGGCTTTTTTACAAGCGAGTATTTATTCAAATGTATTAGAAATGGAAGTATCCGTGAACGTTATTTTGCCGCAAAAAACAGAGAAAAAAATTGGTACAGCAACGAAGGGCAATCTGACGGATGTCCCAGTAATGTATCTACTCCATGGAATGGGCGGCAATCATAGTGTCTGGGAACGACGAACATCGATAGAACGCTATGTCGCTGATTTAGGATTAGCGGTGATCATGCCGTCTACTGATCTTGGCTGGTATACAGATACACGCTATGACATGAAGTACTGGACCTTTATATCAGAAGAATTGCCAACTATTTGTCATGAGTTATTTCCTCAATTAACAACAAATAGAGCCAAAACATTTGCAGTTGGCCTTTCGATGGGTGGTTATGGTGCGTTAAAACTCGGTTTAGCTAAGCCAGAAAGTTTTTGCGCTGTGGCTTCTTTGTCAGGAGCGGTAAATCTTGCTGACAGAATGGAAGACCTTTTGGCTGTTAGAGGAAAAGATTTCTGGGAAGGGATTTTTGGTCCTTTCGAGCAAGTTCAAGGATCAAACAACGATCCAATGTTTTTACTTGATCAGTTAGTTAAAAGCGGCAAAACACCGCCCAATATTTTTCTTTGCTGTGGTGAAGAGGATTTGCTTTTATATGGAAATAAAAAGATGGCATCGGCGCTGACTTCAAATAATATTGAACATACATTTGAAACAGGTCCAGGAAATCATGATTGGATTTTTTGGGATGCATGGATTCAACGAGTATTGGCGTGGTTGCCAGTAGAAAAATAAAGAAAAAAGCTTGGATGAAAAAATCTCCAAGCTTTTTGCGTATTTTAATTAGAGGAACGTATCTAAACCATTTAGAAACACACGTAAGGTTTTCATAAAAAAATCCTTTTGCTTTTCTTTTTGTCGGTATTGAATACTTTCACTGATATTGTTCAACTCTTGCTCTTGAACGTATTGTTTCATCAAAATAATTTGTTTTTTTAAATAGTCATCTCCAGCCATGACTTTATTGTATAATTTTCTTTCCTCCGACGAATCCATTAGCATACCAAACAATAAATGTTGTAAAGAAGTAATCGTCATATAACTTAATTCTATAGAGAACCCAGCTTCGTTTAAAATTCCAAGGATCGCATCAAGATTTCGTAAGCGAGATGGATAAGAAGGGATCGTTTGGATTTCGATTTCGGTGGCACAAGGATACTGTTGATACAGCTCATAATAGTTTTCCATATAAGCATAAATCGTTTCTTTCCAGTTTGCTTGAGGTTTTGGTGGTATAAAATGGTCCTCTATCTCTTCAGCCATACTTTGAAGTAAGGCTTGTTTGTTTTCAACATGCCAATAAATCGCTGGTGCTTGTATGCCAAGTCTTTGAGCCACTTTTCGCATCGATAGTTTTTCCAAGTCAGGTTTTTCTGTCAGCAATTGGAATGCTGCTTGAACGATTTTTTCTTTTGATAATTTTGAGTCCACATTTTCTCATCCTTTTATCTAAAAATAGAAACTAACTCCTTGAATTTCGCTGCTAAAAATGGTAAATTGTTATGCAGCCTAATTTTACAGTGTTAAGTTTGTGAATTGATAGAGGCAACCGTGTCTTGCCTACCTCACATAATAACACTAAATGATCATTGAAAGTTGCACAATGAATCAGATTAAGCTAGATTTACAAAGAAAGTTGGGATTAAGTGAGTATTATTATGGAACATGTCAAAAAGTACAAGCTGGAAGTTTCCATAGCCTTGATTACTGTTGTTGTCATGGTCATGTCGGCTTTATGGCAGCCTAAACTATTACAAAAAGTGCTAGAAGCAATTATTAAAGATGATAAGAGTCAAATGAAGGAACTTGGATTGTATTTGATCGGGATCGCAGGTTTGGGATTGATTGCCGGTGTCTTCAATACGATTTATTCTGCTAAAGTCGCACAAGGTGTGAGTGCTGATATTCGTGAAGCAACATTCCGCAAGATCCAAACATTTTCATTTGGCAATATTGAAGAATTTTCAGCAGGCAATCTAGTGGTTCGTCTGACCAATGATGTGACTCAAATTCAAAACGTGATCATGATCGCATTGCAGTCATTATTTAGAATCCCGATCCTATTTATCGGAAGTTTTATTTTAGCGATGATGACATTGCCGCAATTGTGGTGGGTGATCGTATTGCTTGTTGTAGCAGTATTTATTATCACAGCCTTATCCTTTTCTCAAATGGGCAAGCACTTTATGATCATTCAAACATTGATCGATAAAGTCAATGGCTTAGCCAAAGAAAATCTTTTAGGGATTCGCGTGGTTAAATCTTTTGTCCAAGAAAAAAATGAATTAAATCGTTTCACTAAGGTCAGTGAAGAATTGACGAAACATAATTTGATTGTAGGGACACTATTTTCTGTGATGATTCCATCATTTATGTTGGCAGCTAATCTAGCGGTTGTAGGATCGATTTTCCTTGTTAGTAACTTAGTTAAAGATGATCCAACTGTTATCGGCAGTATTGCATCATTTATGAGCTATTTAATGCAAATCATGATGGCTATCATTATCGGTGGAATGATGATGATGATGACTTCTCGTGCAGCTGTTTCTATCAAACGAATCAAAGAGGTGATGGACACTGTTCCAGCACTGACTTACAAAGATGTACCCGAACAAGAGTTAAATGGCAGTGTTGTTTTTGACCATGTTAGTTTCCGCTATCCAGGAGATGAGACTGATACATTGAAAGATATTTCATTTTCTATTAAACCTGGTGAGATGATTGGTATCGTAGGAGCTACAGGAGCTGGTAAATCCACGCTAGCACAATTGATTCCACGGTTGTTCGATCCATCTGAGGGAAGTGTAAAAGTTGGTGGAGTCGATTTGAAGGATGTTAATGAACATAGCTTACGTAAGGCTGTGTCGTTTGTCCTGCAAAAAGCGATTCTTTTCTCCGGTACAATTTCACAAAATCTACGCCAAGGGAAAAAAGATGCCAATGAAGCAGATATGAGCCGTGCAACTGAAATTGCTCAGGCTAAAGAATTTATCGAGAAATTAGCCTTACAATATGAAGCGCCAGTAGCTGAAAGAAGTAACAACTTTTCTGGCGGACAAAAACAACGTCTATCCATTTCACGTGGTGTGATCGGAGATCCTAAGATCTTGATTCTTGACGACAGTACTAGTGCTTTGGATGCTCGATCAGAGCGTTTAGTTAGAGAAGCGTTAGATAACGATCTAAAAGAAACAACGACGATCGTAATTGCACAAAAAATTTCTTCTGTTGTTCATGCTGACCGAATTTTGGTGTTAGACAAAGGGCAATTAGTCGGTGAGGGAACGCACGAAGAGTTAGCGAAAACAAACCCTATTTATCAAGAAATCTACGAAACACAAAAAGGAAAGGATGAAAATAATGACTGATTTAATAAGAGCAAGTAAATTCTTTTTTCATTATTTAAAGCGGTATAAACTTTCCTTCTTGTTTATCTTTGTAACAATTGTTATTGCAACCTATTTACAGGTGAAAGCACCGCAATTTGTTGGTGAAGCAATTCAAGAATTAGCCAACTATGTAGGAGCTTTGATGCAAGGCACAGATGATAAAAGCAAGTTTATCGACATTATCTGGAAGCTATTGATTTTCTATGTATTAACAAGTGCAGCTAATTTTATTTATAGTATTCTATTTACCCAAGTTGTTGGAAAGTCAACAAATCGGATGCGGATTGGATTGTTTAATAAATTAGAAAAATTAACGATCCGATTCTTTGATTCACATCAAGATGGCGAAATTTTGAGTCGATTTACAAGTGATTTGGATAATATCCAAAATAGCTTGAATCAAGCGTTACTCCAAGTCTTGACGAATGCTGCATTATTTGTTGGAATTTTGATTATGATGTTCCGTCAAAATGTTCAGTTAGCCTGGGCGACGATTGCCTCCACTCCTGTAGCGATTTTGATTGCAGTTGTTGTGATCAGTAAAGCGCGAAAATATGTTGATATTCAGCAAGATGAAGTTGGTAAACTGAATGGCTATATGGATGAAAAAATTAGTGGTCAACGAGTGATTATTACCAATGGCCTGCAAGAAGAAACGATTGATGGTTTCTTGGAGCATAATGAAACAGTACGTAAAGCAACCTTTAAAGGGCAAGTTTATTCTGGTCTACTATTCCCGATGATGCAAGGGATGTCACTTGTTAACACAGCAATCGTGATTTTCTTTGGTGGTTGGTTAGCGTTGAATGGTGATTTAGAAAAGACTGTTGCATTAGGTTTAGTTGTAACCTTCGTTCAGTATTCACAACAATATTATCAACCGCTGATGCAAATTTCTTCAGGCTACAGTATGATCCAACTGGCGATTACAGGAGCCCGTCGATTAAATGAAATGTTCGATGAACCAGATGAAATCAATCCAAAAGATGGCAAGCAAATCAATGGAATCAACGAATCAGTAGCATTGAATCATGTTGATTTTGGCTATGATCCAGAAGTACCGATTTTAAAAGATGTATCGATCAATGTCAGCAAAGGCGAGATGGTTGCGTTAGTTGGTCCGACAGGTTCAGGAAAAACAACGATCATGAACTTGTTAAATCGTTTTTATGATGTAAATAACGGTTCAGTTACCTTTGATGGAACAGATATTCGAGAAATCGAATTAAGCAGTTTACGTTCGCATGTCGGAATCGTATTGCAAGACTCTGTGTTATTTTCTGGCACGATCCGTGCCAACATTGCTTTTGGGAATCCAGAAGCGACTGAGGATGAGATCATTGCTGCAGCCAAACAAGCGAATATTCATGAGTTTATCATGGAATTAGAAAATGGCTACGATACAGAAATCACTGAAGAAAATAACGTTTTCAGTACAGGTCAAAAACAATTGATCAGTATTGCTAGAACCATCATTACGAATCCGTCATTATTGATTTTAGATGAAGCGACAAGTAATGTAGATACCGTTACAGAAGCGAAGATTCAAAAAGCGATGGATGAAGCAATCAAAGGTAGAACAAGCTTTGTAATTGCCCATCGATTGAAGACGATTTTGAATGCAGATCGCATCGTTGTTTTGAGAAATGGTGAAGTGATCGAAGAAGGAAATCATCATGAACTATTGGAGCAGGATGGTTTTTATTCAGAGCTTTATCATAATCAGTTTGTATTTGAATAAACGGCTAAAAAAACTTGAGCCTTGCGTAAAGCGAGACTCAAGTTTTTTATTTATATACTCTGTTTGTTAAGGCATCTTATTTTCTCTCAATACAAAACAAAATCGGCGGGTTATTCTTCTGATTAATAAATTGATAAGTCAGTACACTGTATTCTTCTTGTGGTAGTTGTTGACAATAGTCTTGTACCATAGCCAATTCAGCTTCACCACCAGTATGTCCATAATAAACAACTAAAACGATCCGTCCTTTAGATTCTAATCTAGCAAGAAGGGCATCTAAAGCTTGTTTCGTTGTATCTGGTTTTGTGATGATCTGCTTATCACTTTTAGGCAGGTAACCTAGGTTGAAAATAGCAGCTCGCAATGTTGTTTCTTTTGGGATAATCGTTGCGATTGTTTCATGACCTTGATGGACTAGACGTACTTGCTCTCTTACTCCTGATTCCACAAGTTTTTTCTCAGTATTTTGCAGCGCTTGTTCTTGAACATCAAAAGCATAGACTAACCCATTCAAGCCGACAAGTTGCGCCAGAAACGCTGTATCATGTCCATTACCCATTGTAGCATCCACAACCGTATCACCAGTTTGAATCACTTCTTTTAACAATGTATGGCTAAAACGCATCGCAGTTTGTAGCATCAAATAAGAACCCCCTTTGTATCACGGACATTATAGATTCCTTGCATACTATTGCGCTGTTTCATTTCATCATCGATCGCATTTAATACTTCCCATTTTTTCAAGCTCCACATAGGACCAACTAAAGCATCAGTTGGAGCATCACCGGTCAGTCGATGAATCACGATCTCTGGCGGGATCATCTCTAACTGATCACAAATGACATTGACGTAATTTTCTCGAGTCATCAATTGTAGTCGACCTTCATGGTAATCACGTAACATTCGTGTGTTTGTCATTAAATGTAGTAGATGCAGTTTGATTCCTTGGATATCCGAATCAAGAATTGTTCGGCGTACATTTTCACGCATCATCTCTAAACTTTCACCAGGTAATCCGTTGATTAAATGTGTACAAACACGAATATTATGTTTGCGCAATTTTCCAACGCCCTCTAAATAGGTTTGATAGTTGTGAGCTCTGTTAATTGTATGACTAGTGGTTTCGTACGTCGTCTGTAGCCCTAACTCGACCCACAAATAAAAACGTTGATTCAGCTCAGCTAAATAATTGACGACATCATCAGGCAAACAATCTGGACGGGTACCAATCGAAATACCGACAACACCTTTTTCATTCACAACTTGCTCAAATCGATGTCGAATTACTTCGACAGGTGCATGGGTATTAGTGAAATTTTGGAAATAAACGATATATTGATCGACCTGAGGCCATTTTTTATGCATCATGTGCACTTCTTTTTGAAATTGAATCGGCAAGGGATCTTGAGGTGCTACGATCATATCTCCTGATCCAGAAACACTACAAAAAGTACACCCCCCTTTTGCAACTGTCCCATCACGGTTCGGGCAATCAAATCCGCCGTCTAAAGGTACTTTGAAGATTTTTCCGCCAAACTGTTGACGTAAAGCATAATTCCACGTGTGATAACGTTTGTTGGGATCTTCAGTATAATCAAAATCAGACATGTTCATTCTTCTTTCTATTGTTGTTTGCTTTTAAAACGCCAGATAAAGCGTTTTTCTAAATAAATCGGATAGGTCATTAATAGCCAAGCTAAACCAAAACAGAAGCCACCTAAAACGTCACTCGGGAAATGAACCCCAGCATAAATGCGGCTGATACCGATCAGTAAAATACCAAAACCTAAGATAATTTGTAAAAATAAACAAAGTTTTTTTTGTTTAATAAATTGCGGTAAAAGTAAAATAATCGTTCCATATAATAACACGCTTCCCGTAGAATGCCCGCTAGGAAAGCTGTAACTATGTTCTGTGACCAAATGATCCAAGGTTGGACGCGGCCGCATAAATACTAACTTGATCAATGGATTCGCCACACCAGCAATCAAAGCTGTATTGATCAAAAGCCAAAACATTTCTGCATAGTATTTTCCTCTATAGAAGATGAACGCAATCGCAAAAGTAAGTATTCCAACAGTCAAAGGATCTGCAAATTTTGTATACCAAATAAAAAACTGATTGGCAGAAGGATAAGGCGTCCGTACGAGTGTGGTGATGGTTTGGTCAAACCCTTTCAACCAGCCAGGATAAAAACGGACGACATAACCTAGGAACATAAAGACAACTAAAAAACAGCTGCCTGCAAATTGATAGTATAATTTATTTTTCATAAAAGATCCTTTCCAAATTAGCTAAAATTCATTATAACATCAAATAAATAAGAACACATCTGAGAATATCGAAAAAAAGAAGCCCATACAAAAACTTTAAAAGTTCCAGTATAGGCTCTAAAAGCGATAGAAAATTAATCATCTTCTCCATCTTCATACTCTGATGGTCCGTCAACCGAAATATCACCAGAATTTGTTTGCAATGTAAATGTTTTCGTTCCTTTTCCTCGTGTATAAGAAGTTCTCTCTTTACCAAAAATCGTACTGTCACCTAGCTTAGTTTTAGTTTTGATCGTTACGTCATATAAAACTTCTTCTGTATGCAAATCAATACTACCTTGTTGTGTTTCGACAAACAATTCTTTAGGAATCTCAGTTCCATATAATGAAAAATCACCATTGATGCTTTTGACTTTCGCTTGACCTTTAAGATCAGTTACTTGGATTTCACCATTGGTTGATTCGATTGTAGAAATTCCTTTGGCAGTATTTATATAGATATCGCCAGACGTACTAGTAGCAGACCAAGTAGAAGCAGCAAAATCATTTACTTGAAGCTCACCGTTTGTTGTTTTAAGTGTTGCTTTGTCGGCTCGAACCTCACTATAAATATTAAGGTCACCATCAGCTGTTTCTATCGCTAATTTTTCTGCATTGATATCATTCACATTAATATCTGGATTATTCAGAGTGATGTTTAATTCTTTTGTTTGAACCGTTGAAAGATTGATTGTTCCAGTTGCTTTACCATCAATGATTAAACGCTCAGTATCATCTGGAATCGTTAAGGTTACGGCTGAACCTCTATCAAAAAGATCAAATTTTAATCCGTCAAATTCCAGTTTTTTCTTGTCACTGTTTGCTGAAATAGCTAATTGATTGTCTTTTTCTTTAACATCTAGTGAGCTTTCAAGTGAAACTGGTACAGAACTTCGAGTCTGCATCGTTACCTTATTTGTATTTTCGGTCAAAATATAAAATTCAGCATTCCCTGAAAGATCAAGATGAATTTCTTTTGTACTTTGTTTATTTTTTATTTCGTAATTTTGCGTTTTCATGTCTGTCATAGAATGTTCAGCGCGTCTAAAATAAACGGCACTGCCTATTCCGCCGATGATCATAGCTAAAACTCCGATGGTTAGAAAAAAAGCAGTTGTCTTCTTCATACTAAATCTCTCCTCTTAAAACGCGAATATTCCACTGTAGATAGTGTCTTAGCACTTTTCCAAAGAATTTCGTTAAAGGTGTCAGAATCAACAATCCGATAACTCCGGCACCAGAAAGAAAAATACTAAAGAAGAGCTGGAACATAGTGCCATCATTAAAGCCAGCAAAAACGGAGATACCTCCTAAAATTGGTGAAAATAAGAAAAGAACAGCAACCAACCAACCAGAGAATACAACCATGATAGCAGCAAAAATCATCCAAAACATAAAAAGAAAATTAAATGCAAGGACACCTGCAACCTGACAGAACCGAACGAATCCGCTATGATGTGGACGTTCATAAGAGCGATATGTATCGTCATAAGGATGTTCCGATGCTTCTTCATAGTAATAGTCATCATTTACAATTGGCTGAATTTCTTGCCAGCCATCTCGTTCCAATTTTTTCTCTGGAACATTGATATTAAATTCTTGTAAGATTTCTTCAGCGATTCCTCGTGGCTTTCCAAGGCTCTTGGCAATTTGTTCCTCTGTTTCTCCAGCAGCGGACCGTTCTTCAAAAATTGTTTCATATTTATTTAAAATAAACGATTGCTGTTGAGTTGTCAGAGGTTTTAAATAGATCTTCAATTCGATCAAAAAGTGTTCTTTATTCATTTTTTTCCCCCATTTCATTTTACGATCCTGTAACTTCTTCTCCACTATAATTTTTTTTTGAGGGAATAACAAGCCCTTAATCCAAAAATCAGCCTAAGGTAAAGAAGGGAATCAGTCTTGAGACCTAGTTGTTAAAAATGAAAAAGGATTTAAGTAAAATAATAATAAATAGAATAGGTTTTTATTTGCATTTTATAGAAAGAAAAGATTAAAAAATATTTCTATTTTCTTTGAAAAAAGGGTATACTATAAGTTAAAGAAGACTTTTTTTAGAAAATTCGGAGGATATATTATGGAGAAGTACAAATTGTCAAGAAAAGAGCGGAGGAAGGCCGAACAGAATAAGCTTGCTTATGGCCAGTTAAAAAAAGGAACAACTGTGCTTAGTTCCGCAATCGTGGTTTCATCGATTGCTGCACCGATTGTCGCACCCAAAATAGCTGAAGCCGCAGAAGATCAAGATGCTAGTGCACAAGTAAGTTACTCAGATACACCTACACATACAGAAGGCGTTCAAACACAAACGACGACTGACACAAACGATTCGATGACACAAGAGACAGAAACGACAGCACCTGAGTCTTCAAGTGAAGAGACGTCTGGGACACAAGAATCATCTGAATTAAATACATCAGAAACAACCCAAAGTACTGAGACTACTGAAACGACAGAAGCATCAACTGACTCTTCAACAACTGAAACCGAAGAACCAGAAGTACCTGAAACACCTAATCTTGCGATGCGTTCAGCATTTTCTGCACAATCTAGAAGTATCAGTCCAAGTACGTTTATTGCTGATATCGCTGGACATGCCCAATCTGTAGCCGCTGCAAATGATTTATATGCTTCTGTAATGATGGCTCAAGCAATTCTTGAAAGTGACTGGGGAAGAAGTACTCTTTCTGCAGCACCAAACCATAATTTATTCGGGATCAAGGGGAGCTACCAAGGACAATCAGTTACGATGAAAACTTGGGAAGTACTCAATGGTCAATGGGTTCAAGTCAATGCTGCGTTTAGAAAATATCCTTCCTATTCAGAATCATTTAGTGATAATGCATACGTTTTGAGAAACACATCATTTCAAGCAGGCGTTTATTACTATTCTGGTGCTTGGAAAAGTAATACAAATTCATACCGAGATGCAACTGCATGGTTAACGGGACGTTATGCAACAGACCCTAGCTATAATTCAAAACTAAATAATATTATTACAACGTATAATTTAACACAATATGATACTCCTTCATCAGGCGGTGGTAATACTGGTGGAAGTACAGGAGAAGGTAATACAGGCGGTAATGGCAATACAGGAGGCAACACAGGTGGCGAGACAAGCGGCCAAGATGTGACACATACAGTAAAAGCTGGTGATAGCCTTTGGGCATTGTCTGCTAAATACGGCACATCGATCGCAAACATCAAGAGCTGGAACAAGCTTTCTAGTGATGTCATTTATGTGGGTCAAAAACTGATTGTGAAAAAAGGCTCTGGCAATACAGGGGGCAACAATAACGGTAATACTGGCGGTAATACAGGAGGCTCTGGCAACACGGGTGGTTCTGGTAATGCTGGAACAACAAACACGTACTACACAGTAAAATCAGGTGACTCATTATGGGCGATTGCCAATGCAAATGGTATTAGTCTTACTAATTTACGCCAATGGAACAATTTAAGTGGAGATATGATTTATCCTGGACAAAAACTAATTGTGAAAAAAGGTGCTAGTAACGCTGGTGGTGGTAGCACAGGCGGCAATACTGGCGGTTCTGGTAACACAGGTGGTTCCGGCAATACTGGAACAACAAATGCGAATTACACAGTAAAAGCAGGCGACTCATTATGGGCGATTGCCAATGCGAATGGTGTTAGTATTGCTAATTTACGTCAATGGAACAATCTTAGCGGAGATATGATTTATCCTGGACAAAAATTGATCGTGAAAAAGGGTTCCGGCAGCACTGGTGGTAATACGAGTGGCGGCAATAGCGGCTCAACAGGTAGCACAGGTGGTTCAAATAATGCTGGAACAACAACAGGTTCGTACACAGTAAAATCAGGTGATTCTCTTTGGGCAATTGCCAATGCGAATGGTGTAAGTATTGCTAATCTACGTCAATGGAATAATTTAAGCGGAGATATGATTTATCCTGGACAAAAATTAATAGTGAAAAAAGGAACTGGCGGCTCTGCTGGCTCAACGAATACTGGTAATCAAGGCGGCGGACAAACAACAGGTTCGCATTCTGTAAAAAGTGGCGACACTTTATGGGGACTTGCTCAAAAATATGGAACCAGCGTTCAAAGAATCAAACAACTAAACGGTTTATCTGGCGATATCATTTATATTGGTCAAACGTTGAAAGTAAAATAAAAGATTGAACTTGACTTGAATATTTGGTAGTATGATAGCATACAGAATATAGCGAAACAGTGAAAAGGAATAGTAGAAAGAACCATGTTTTAGAGAGCGTATGGTTGGTGAAAATACGCACAGAAGCTTTCGAACTCGCCTTTGAGTTATTTTACTGAACAAGTATAAAAAATCCACTTTACTAAGTAAAATCGGCGGCGGTCGTTACAACGCTGAGGCTTGTATCTATACAAGTGAATTTAGGTGGTACCACGTTGTCAATTATACGTCCTATAGGAGTTTTTCCTGTAGGGCGTTTTTGTTGCAAATCACAGGGAGCGAAGTAACCATACTAGTGAATCACCAAAAGCCTAGATCTAAAAAAGTTAAGAGATGGTAAGTAAATCACCATTAAGGTCTTAAATGATCAAAGCTAGGCTACGCCAGAGTAGATGATGCACAATACAAAACGTACAATGGCAGTAAAGTTAAATCGCCACTAAAACATACGAATAAAAAAGCTACTTAAACAGGAGGAGAAAAACGTGAGTTACGACCACAAGCAAATCGAGAAAAAATGGCAAAAATATTGGGCAAAGCATAACAGCTTTACAACCCATGACGATCCTAGCAAGGAAAAATTCTACGCTCTAGACATGTTCCCCTATCCATCAGGACAAGGACTTCATGTCGGACATCCAGAAGGATATACAGCAACAGATATTTTATCTCGAATGAAAAGAAGTCAAGGATACAGCGTTTTACATCCAATGGGCTGGGATGCCTTTGGGTTGCCAGCAGAACAATATGCACTTGACACAGGAAATGATCCAGCTGAATTTACGAAAAAAAATATTGAAACATTTAAACGTCAAATCAACTCATTAGGCTTCAGTTATGATTGGAATCGTGAAATCAATACAACTGATCCAGAATATTACAAATGGACACAATGGATCTTTACTAAATTATATGAACATGGTCTGGCTTATGAAGCAGAAGTTGCTGTTAACTGGGTGCCAGAACTTGGTACAGTGATATCAAATGAAGAAGTCATCGATGGAAAAAGTGAGCGCGGTGGCTATGATGTTGTCAGAAAACCGATGCGCCAATGGATGTTGAAAATCACTGCTTACGCTGATCGTTTACTAGATGATTTAGAGTTAGTAGATTGGCCAGAAAGCATTAAAGACATGCAGCGTAATTGGATTGGACGTTCTGAAGGTGCGAATGTCACGTTTAAAGTAGCGGGGACAAACGAGGAGTTTACAGTATTTACGACTCGTCCAGATACATTATTTGGTGCGACGTATACTGTTTTGGCCCCTGAATTAGAATTGGTGAAAAAAATTACTACACCTGAACAAAAAGAAGCTGTAGAAGCTTATATTGATGCTGCTTCGAAAAAATCCGATTTAAATCGGACAGATTTAGCTAAAGAAAAAACTGGTGTCTTCACAGGTGCTTATGCAATCAACCCAGTTAATGGGGCTGAAATCCCAATCTGGATCGCAGATTATGTTTTAGCTTCTTATGGAACTGGGGCAATTATGGCTGTTCCTGCTCATGATGAGCGTGATTTTGAATTCGCAAAAGCATTCAATATCGATATCATTCCAGTATTAGCAGGAGGGAATATCGAAGAAGCACCATTCACAGGCGATGGAGTACACATCAATTCTGAATTTTTAGACGGTCTGAATAAAGAAGAAGCAATCACTAAAATGAACGAATGGTTAGAGGAAAAACACGTAGGGAAAAAAGAAGTTAGTTATCGCTTGCGTGATTGGTTATTCTCTCGTCAGCGTTATTGGGGAGAGCCAATTCCAGTGATTCATTGGGAAGATGGAACGACAACAACTGTTCCTGAATCTGAACTACCATTAAGATTGCCAAAAACAGATGATATCAAACCAAGTGGAACAGGGGAATCACCACTTGCAAATATTACTGAATGGATCAACGTTGTTGATCCAGAAACTGGTAAAAAAGGCAAACGCGAAACCAATACAATGCCGCAATGGGCAGGAAGCTCATGGTATCATTTACGTTATATCGATCCTCATAACAAAAAGGAACTTGCTAACTATGAAAAACTAGAACGCTGGTTGCCTGTCGATATTTATATTGGTGGAGCAGAACATGCAGTACTTCACTTATTGTATGCACGTTTCTGGCATAAATTCTTATATGATATCGGTGTTGTACCAACAAAAGAACCTTACCAAAAATTGTATAATCAAGGAATGATTTTAGGACAGAGCTTCCGTGATAGCCGTGGTGTATTAGTTCCTACAACGATGGTGGAGAAACGTGATGGCGTTTGGGTCAATATCGAAACAGGCGAAGAACTTGAAGAAGCACCAGCTAAGATGAGCAAATCATTGAAAAATGTTGTGAATCCTGACGATGTTGTGGAAAAATATGGAGCAGACACCCTTAGAATGTATGAAATGTTCATGGGTCCTCTAGATGCATCGATCGCTTGGAGTGAAAATGGACTAGAAGGCAGTCGTAAATTCTTAGACCGTGTGTGGCGCTTGATCGTGGATGAAAATAATAAAATGCGTGACCGTATCACAACAATAAATGACGGGCGTTTGACTAAAGTCTACAATCAAACGGTCAAAAAAGTGACAGAAGATATGGAAAATCTACATTTTAACACGGCCATTTCTCAATTGATGGTCTTTGTTAATGAAGCAAATAAAGTAGATGTCTTACCGTATGAATATATTGAAGGCTTTGTTCAGTTACTAGCACCAATTGCACCTCACATCGGGGAAGAATTATGGGCTATTCTTGGAAATGAAGAAAGCTTAACCAGTGCTCCTTGGCCAGTTTATGACGAAGCCGCGTTGGTAGAAGATGAAGTGGAAGTCGTTTTCCAAGTGAACGGAAAAGTTCGTGCAAAACTAAATATTGCTCGAGGCTTAAGTAAAGAAGAACTGGAAGAAAAAGCGTTAACCGCTGAAGAAATCCAATCATTTATTGAAGGGAAAACAGTTCGTAAAGTGATTGTTGTGCCAGATAAATTGGTAAATATCGTAGCAAATTAAAGAGTAAAGAAACAGAGATGCTGAATAAAACCAGTATCTCTGTTCTATTTTACTATCAATTAAAAAAGGAGTAAGTAAATGATTAGTCATGTAACCTTTATCGTTCAAGATTTAGAAAAAGCCACACTATTTTTTGAAACAATATTTGATGCAAAAGAAGTGTATTCAAGTGGCGTAGACACGTTTTCGATAGCGCAAGAAAAATTTTTCTTAATCGATGATCTTTGGATAGCAGTCATGCAAGGAGAATCATTACCAACAAAAACATACAACCACATTGCCTTTAAAATCACTGAAAGTGACTATGAGACTTACTTAGATAAAATCAATTCTTTAGGGTTAGAAATAAGAGCTGGTCGCCCGCGAATAGCTGGAGAAGCAAGCTCGATTTACTTCTATGATTTCGATAACCACTTATTTGAACTACACACAGGTACACTAGCTGAACGCTTAAAAAGCTATCAATCAGTTTCAGAATAACCCTATTTTGCACAATCTATGGGATCATGCTACAATATAACTAAGAAATGACGAAGGTGGTGAATAAGTACAATGGTCAACATGCCAAAAATAACAGCGGGTTTTTCATATATAATAACGTACCTAGCTTTTTGTCATGTTATTATTTCCGATTTTTTATCTCAAGGGACAAGTGTGTCCAAAAAGGGATAAAAAATTAAATAAAACAGACCATTCAGACTTATTTACTTGAAAGTGACTAGTCATAAAATAACGAAAAATCACTACATTTTAATTGCTTTTTGTGATGAACTAGGCAATAAATAGTATGAGCTACTAGTAGATAATGAAGGTTGAATGAAGAACATTGTTCAGCCTTTTTGCGTATGCTAAAAGTTAATAAAAGCATTGCTAAAAAAAGAAAATGTCTATTTTTGTCGATCTGTCTGAATGGCAGAAAGAGGAGTATATGTTAGTACAATTACAAAAAATAACTAAAAACTATGGAACAGTACCACTATTTGAAGCGTTGAATCTACAAATAAATAAAGGGGATAAAATCGGACTGATTGGAGCAAATGGCTCCGGAAAATCAACTATTCTCAAAATCATTACAGGGCTTGAAACGGTTGATTCTGGAACAGTCAGCTGTAAAAAAAATAGTCATATTGGTTATTTGGTTCAAATGCCAGAAGCGAGTGAGCAGCAGGTCAAAGAATATTTATTAGCAACTTTTACAGAGCTAAATTTGATTCAAAAACAATTATCGTATTTAGAAGAAGAAATGGCGATCTCGGGCTGTGATCTGGAAAGGGTACTTACTCGCTATGGTCAAAAGCAGGAAGAATTTCAACAAGCTGGCGGATATGAAATAGAAAATAAACTGGATATGATTACCAATGGATTAATGATCAAGCACTTAATGACGAAAAAACTTTCAGAATTAAGCGGTGGGGAACAAACGATTGTTAATTTAGCTAGAATTTTATTGCAGGAAAATGATCTTGTCTTATTGGATGAACCAACGAATCATTTAGATACCAAACGAATTACTTGGCTGGAAGGCTATTTATCTCACGAAAAAACAGCTTATTTGATCGTTTCTCATGATCGCTTATTCTTAGATCATACAGTAGAAAAAATCGTTGAATTGGAAGATGGACGTATACAAGAATACAAAGGAAACTATTCTACCTATAAAAAACAAAAAGAAGAACAATTGGAGAAATTGAGAAAAGACTTTGAACAACAACAAAAGGAAATTCAAAAGCTAAAACTAGCGATTCGTCGCTTTCGACAATGGGGACATGAAGGGGATAATGAAAAATTCTTCAAAAAAGCCAAACAATTGGAGAAGCGTTTAGAAAAAATTCAAAAAATTCCTAAGCCTAAAAATGACTCAAGTAAATTAGGAAAAACCTTTATAGAAATGAGCCGTTCTGGCAAAGAAGTTCTGCAATTTAAAGAACTTTCAAAGTGTTATTCTGAAAAAGTCTTATTTGATAAGATCGATTTCTCCTTGTTTTGGCAAGATCATGCGGCCATCATAGGGGAAAATGGCTCAGGAAAAAGTACATTATTGAAACTTGCTTTAAAGTTAGAGCATTTTGAAAGTGGCGAAATCAAGCAGGGAACGAACCTTCAAATTGGTTATTTGCCTCAAGTAATCGAATATGAAAGACCGAACCAAACGGTTTTACAGTCCTTTAGTGAAGCTTGCTCACTAGTTGAACAAACCAGCCGTCAAGCACTCGCAAAGTATTCCTTTTATAGTGAAGATGTAACGAAACAAGTACGATTTTTAAGTGGCGGCGAAAAAATTCGTTTAGAATTAGCCAAGCTAATGCATAAAGAGGTCAACTTTTTAGTGTTAGATGAGCCTACCAACCACTTAGATATCGAAACGAGAGAAGAAATCGAAGAGATTTTAGAAGAATTTAAAGGCACAATGTTAGTCGTTTCCCATGATCGATTCTTTCTACAAAAAATGTTCGAGACTTTTTTAATGGTTGATCAACATAAAATTAGAAAAAAACTAGGAACGTATATGGACGTAATAGCAACAGCTGATGAGTAAGAAAATTGGGTAGGAAGAAGGACGTTTCTGAAATATAACTTTGCGAGTCATATTCCAAATACGTGGAATCCGAATAAGCGGTTGATTAGAAGCAACTACTACGCTTTGCTTCGATCACATCAGCTAATGCATACACTTTCACAATTATTCAAAAAACAATGTGAAGCTAGCCAAATTCTAAGCGCTAAAGCACTAAGAGTTGAAGGCTTCGGAAATAAGCTGAAATTCATGAAAATTATTCTTCAAATTTTTTGTGAATTTTAGCTTATTTCGTGAAGGTAAATACTCCTGTTCCACCCTCGTTTTCACATGGATCTTAACGTTGCTTTTTAATACTATTCAAAAAAATATCAAAAAATAGAGATATTTTGAAGTACTTAAAAAAAACTTAATATATGTAAAAAAGCCGAATAAGTACTTTTCAATAGCGTAAAAAGATATAAAGTTTAAAATTATTTACTAAGATGTATATATAAATTAAATGAATAATAAAAAACTGAGGTTATTAAATTGAAATTATCTAAGATTTACAATACAATAATAAAGCAAGGGAATAAAATACCTGTTTTTGTTTCTAAAAAAGGAAGGGAGGACTGTCGTGAAAAAAAATAACCACTTGATATTTATCTGTTTTATCATTTTAACTCTTTTTCCATTTGATTGGTCCTACGCCATAGAAACCAGTCTAACAGTCGAAGAAACTTCAGAAACAACGGAGATGACTGAGGGAACAGATACTGAGCAACTGTCAGATTCTGAAGAACTAGCGGCAGAGGAATCGTCAGTTACGCAAAATTCTACTACTGAAGAGACAAATAGTGTAGAAAAAGAAAAAATAACAGATAATATCGATATGAATGCTATATCAAATGAAGATGAAACAGAAAATGTTACACAAAGAGTTTTGAAGGTCGCTTCCCAAGATGAAGATGGCTTTTGGTTAGTGGACTCGGCTGCTACGTTGACTGAGTATCTGAAGGATAGTCAGAAACTAAATTTTCGTTTAACCAATGATATCAATTTGGGTTCAACTGGCTATCAGCTTAGAGACAAGATGATCATTGATGGTGCCAATCACATTATTACATATAATAAAGGCGGTACAGCTGCCAGTGGTTTTTATGCAAACCAAGCAAATGCTGTTATCGAGATTCGTAATACACAATTTGGTAATAGCGATGGATCAGGTGCAGTTGGGTATTACGGGATTATAAGTGGGATATCAGCAGCTAATATGACATTTATCTTTGATAGTGTCGATTACTATTCCACCAATGGTCAAATGATTTATAACATAGATGGATCAGTCATTATGCGAGGACAGAATACGATTGACCAAAGAGGTACGAGTACATATTCCCAGGAATGGGCAGAGATCAATTACGTAGAGATTCAAAGCGGTCATACATCAATCAAACACTCAGGTACAACAGAAGCTTTCATCTGGTCATCAGGCACCTCTTCGGCTAATCCACATGCAAGAACTTCTCAAATCGTAGTGAGAGAAGATGCACAGCTTGATGTACAAACGAATGGAAATGTGATGTATGGTTCCCTCTCACCAAGTTATGTTGTTGAAAAAAATGGTGTGTTCAATTTGGACAAAGTTACGCTAGCGTCAACAAGTTCAAGAAACCGATTTTTCGCCGCCAACCTAACTCAACCAGTTACTTTTGATTTTAAAGAAAATGCTCAAGTGAATTTTAAATTACCTTTACCGATTAACCTTTATACAGCTAAGGGAGGAATGACGATAGGAGAAAATGCTGACGTTTCAATAGATGTCGAAACTGGCAGTGTCTTCACGACGTCCTCATCAAGCACCTTTGCTCTCACTATGAATAGGGTAAAACAAGCTTCATTTGCAGGAACTAGTCTTGGAACTCTTGGACTAAATGGTGCGAATGGAGTAAATAATTTATCTTTTACAAGTAACTACTTACAAAAAATAGAAACATTCTCAAACAGAATAAGTAGCGCACCCGAACAAGAGATATTGAAGAATGCTTCAGATTTGAGTGTGCAAGGAACGAATTTTACGAATATACAAGGTTCTATTGACCCATTTAATGCATCAGAACTACTTGCTTTAAAAAATTCACAGAAAATTGTATTTAGTGAATTTATAGATGTTCCAGATCAATTAGAATTATATGCTCTTGAGGCATCGGATACTTCTATTTCGTTATCTGGAAGTTCGATGAATAATGGAAGTCCAGCAACTGAAGTAAAATTCTTTATTTTTTCTGATGAAGAGGATGCAAATGATTTGAGGAATGCAAGGCAAATTGTTACGTTAAATTCATTTGATGGCCAGATAAATACAGCAGTAAAGTCACATTACAATGTCGTAGTGGATGGTCTAAATCCAAACACGCTCTATTGGGCTCAAATGATGGTGATCAATCAAGCTGGAGAAAGTGCGTTTTCTGATACTGAATTATTTGCTACAAAACCACAATTGAGTAACCTCACAGCGGATGTCACAACGACTACTGCATTTATCAATGGTGAATTGGCAAGTGATACAGGGAAGTGGACGGACTATTCTAATGGGGAGGCCGCAGCAATACCTGATCAACAGGCGGACTTTGGAGCCAAGTATCGACAAGTCACAGTGGAGTATAGCAAAAATAAAGATTTTCCAAAAAATGAAACAAGCACTCAAATTGCGGATCTTTCTGGAGATAAGAATCAAAAATTTAGTACGAAATTAAAAGGCCTTGATGGAGATGTTACGTATTATGTGCGTGTAAGAGTTGCAGGTGTTTACGGAGAAGAAGTCGTTTTATCAATGACACCTCTAACTGAATTTCAAACGGTAACGGAAGTCATCAAGGTGGAAGTACCGATTGAAATGGCTTTTCAGACAAAAAATAGTGATTTAGGTACTTTAAATGAAGGAGAAGTTACTTCAGCAGACTATCCAATTATCAATAAAGGAAACACACCTACTAAAATATCTATAACGAATCTGATCAAGGAAAATACAGACGCAAATCAATTGTTGTTACTAGATAACCTTTCTGGAAACTCAGGGCAAAATGAACTTGCTTTACAAATGCTGATCAATAATGACCAAGCAGCCCCACTTTTTTTAACGAGTGATTTAGCAAGCAATCCTTTATCGATCGGTACATTGAATGCCAATGAACAAAAAAATCTGACGCTTAGAGGAAAGTATTTTAACCCAACGAAACAAGCGATCTTTCCATCGTATAAGATGACGTTTAAAGTTGAAAAAAATGAAGAATGAGAGGGATTCTATGGATAAAACAACTCAAACTGATGAAGAAAAAAAGAAAAAGAAACGACTACTGCTCATACTCTTACTACTCTTGTTAGCAGTTTCAGCAGGCGGCTTATACTATTATTTTTCAACTAAAACCGAACCTGTCCAAGTTGTTTCAGGAGACTATTTGCCAGAGACAAAAGGTGCTAAGAAGATGAGTGATAAAGAAGTAAAAGAAGCAGAACAAAAAGCCGTTGATGCTAGTAAGTTTAATATGGTCATCAAATCAGAGGCCGTATTTGAAACAGGTGATAGTGAAGGCAGCTTATACATTCAAAACCCTGTCGAAAACGGGTATCCAATCAATGTTGTGATTCGTTTAGATAGTAACAATGAACAAATTTATTCCTCTGGTGCAATTCAGCCAGGGTATGAAATAAACGGAGCCAAACTTGATAAAACACTTGCTCAAGGAGATCATCCAGCAACCGCCACATTTGATATTTATGATTCGAAAACTAATAAGAAACGTGGACAGGTACAAGCTGGGATTACAATTCGTGTCAACAACTAATATCGTTATTTAGCAGGTTTTCTGTTAAAAATAAATCATCTAACACATAGAGGGAGAAATAATATGAAAAAAACGAACTTTTTACTTACTGCAATGATGCTAGGTCTAAGCGTATCAGGGTTAACACAACTAGCTTCAGCTGAAACGATCGATGGAGAAAACTCAGCAGATGTTATTATCAATGGAACGATTGGTAAATTAGATAATACAGATCCAGATACAAACATTCCAGAAGGTTCTGATGAATGGATCAACGTTACGGTCGATACAGCAACAGCATTCCACACAACCACTGCAAGCGCACATAAAAACATTGAGTCCGCTGATTATAGCATTACAAATAATTCAGGTCGTGGTGTTGCTGTAACCTTGAATAAAATGGTGGGAACACCTAAATATGTCGACACACTAACAATCAATGCTAAAGGTGACGGTTTAGTGGCAGCTCCTACAGCTACTAATTTAGTTGAAAGTAATGCATTAGCTGATTTGACAAGTGCACCTGTTTGGATGCGTTTGGCGAACAAAGATGGTCGTTTGAATATCGATACAGATGCAGCATCAGCATTTGCAAATTCTGCAAAATTCTACTATACAGGAACAACTGTTGCAGATTTACCAGCAAATGTTAATGAAAATACGACAGCAGAAAACTACACTTTGACATTGAAATTCACATCGATCCAAAAAGATGGCACCACAATTGGTGTAACACCATAATTCAATAAAGGACTGTGATAAACAATGAAGCAATTTAGTTGTCACATCATGATGATTATTCTTTTGGCTTGCAGCGTTGGTTTCCATCAAGAAATTGTCCAGGCTACTACTACTGAGGTAGAGGTGAACGGACAAATTGGTGGAACAAAAGCGAATGCGCAGCCGCCAAAAGAGTTAGAACCAGAAACAGATACCAAATTAGCACAACCAAAACAAACACACATAGAACTAAGAAAATTTCCAAACATGGGTAGTATTATAGAGAATGTTATCCCAATCGGATTGCTACTAATATTGATCTATTTAGTACTCAACAGATGGAAAGCACATAGAAAAACTATATAGGTGGTAAGGGATAGAAACAAAACGATTCGCGTTTTGTTTCTATTTGCTGTGAATCACTACGATTGGCTAGCCAGAGTAGATGATGAACAGTACTTGGCGCCCAAAGGAAGCGAAGTCACCGTCCAAGGAATCACTACGATTGGCTAGCCAGAGTAGATGATGAAGTACACGGCAACTAATGGAGGATACAAAAAACAAAGAATCACTATGAAAAAACGAATGAAAAAGCAATTGACAGCGTTTTCTTGGTATGTTATATTTAGTGTAGTTAATGGAATTGTTACTGATTTGTCAGGCATAACCATAATATAGTAAAGATGATAAAATCGTTTTTTATCGTTCTTGCTATGTTATGGTTTTTCTTATTTTACGTTGTTACTGTTTCAATTATCTGACTTCGTGGTTTAACAGTACGTTTTTAAAATTATCTAGCTTCACGAGCTCGTTCAGCTTTTAGAATGGAGGTGGAACATGCATATAAAAAAACGGATCAATAATAATGTTGTATTAGCTATGGATGGCGAATTAGAAGTGATCGTTGTTGGTAAAGGCTTAGGCTTTCAGGTTTATCCTAATGATCCTATAGACACAACACTGATTCAGAAAATCTATCTGCCTACTGAAAAAATGAGTGTTAAGCAAATGGCTGTTTTATTGAATGAAGCAAGTTTTGAAGAGATTTTATTGGTGGAGAAAATAGTTAAAATTGGTGAAGCTGAGCTAGGTAGAACAATCAATCCAGTTATTTTATTTAGTTTATTGGATCATCTATTATTTGCTTTTAAGCGGCATGAAGAAAAATTAAAGATTCGTAGTCCAATCGAATGGGAGATCAAACAATTTTATCCCAAAGAAGTTGAAGTTGGTTTACAGGCAATTAGTTTAATAAAGGAAGAAAAAGATATTGTTTTAGCCGAATCAGAAGCTATCTTTATCGCGATGCATTTTGTGAATTATCAATTTGATCAAGAGTCAATGGAGACAACCATGGATTATATGGAAGCGATGGGGGATATTACACAGCTCGTTCGGTACTACTTTCAAGTAGAGTTAGACGAAACTTCAATCAACTATCAGCGTTTCTTAAATCATTTACGTTATTATTTAATGCGTTTGAATACGCAAGAAACGATGAATCCACTTGATAATGAGGAAATCGTTTTGACTGTTAAAAAGAAATACCCAAAAGAATTCAAATGCAGTTTGAAAATTAGCAATTATTTAGAAGAACGCTACAATAAACAAGCTACCTTCGATGAACAGTTGTACTTAACCTTGCATTTGGTTCGCTTGTTGCATTCGTAAATATCAATACAAGGATTCGTTACAGTTTGGCTGGCAAAACCTGTTTGAAAAGGATTATTTTCTAAAGAAAATAGTTTTTTTGAACAGGTTTTGTTTTCTTTTTGAAAGTGTTTGATGTAAAGAAATTATTGAGTAGAAAAGAGGAGCAAATATGCAGGATTTAGCCAAGAAAATCATTACGCTTGTGGGTGGTGATGAGAATATCAACAGCTTGACGCATTGTGTCACAAGACTACGGTTCAATTTAAAAAATGAATCTAAAGCACAAACAAAAGAGCTTGAAGAACTTGATGGAGTGATGGGGGTTCAAAGACAGGGGGGACAATACCAAGTAATCATTGGTGGGAAAGTCGGAAAAGTCTACGCTGAAATTATCAAAATTTTGCCTCGTCTAGATGATTATGATGGGCAAGAGGAGACGAGTGGAGAAAAAGATTCTTTATTAAACCGTTTGATCAATACCTTATCAGCGATTCTTGTTCCCAGTTTGGCGCCAATTGTAGGCGGAGGGATGCTAAAAGGATTCTTATTTATGCTGACTAGTCTAGGGTGGGCTGATCCAGAAAGTGGTACGATGTTTGTACTAAATATGACCGGGGATGCAATGTTTTATTTTTTCCCGTTTCTATTAGCGGTGAGCAGTGCACGCAGATTTAAAACGAATGAGTACATGGCGTTAAGTTTGGCGGGAGTTTTGATGTATCCAACATTGCTTAATGCGGCGCTTGCAGGTGAGATGACCAATGTTCAGTTTTTAGGTTTTTTACCTGTTCCAGTTGTCAATTACAGTAGTTCGATTTTACCGATTATTTTAGCTGTTTGGCTGTTGAGTTATGTCTATCGTTTCTTTGAAAAAGTGATTCCAAGTATGATTACAGTCATTTTTACACCATTGCTTACGCTGCTCCTGATGGTTCCTGTGATGCTGGTCGTTTTAGCACCGATTGGTTTTTATGTCGGGGAATATATTGCCCAAGGAATTGAGGCGTTGATCAATTTTTCACCATTAGTATCCGGGTTTGTGATTGGTGCAAGTCGACCGTTACTAGTCTTAATGGGAATGCATCATGCGATTCGTCCAATCACCCAACAGCAAATTGCAACCTATGGCTATTCTACAATGGGGCCAATGAATTTTATGAGCACAATGGCTCAAGCTACGGCCGCTTTTGCCATATATTTCTTGATTTCAAATAAAAAAATGAAACAAGTGGCATTGTCTTCGACGGTTTCAGGTTATCTTGGAATTACAGAACCTGCTTTATATGGTGTTTTAGTAAAGTATAAAGCTGCTTTTGTCGGTGCGTCTTTAGGTGGTGGAATCGGTGGTGCTGTTGGGGCTCTTTTAGGGGCGAAATCAATGGCACCAGTAATGCCAAGTGTGTTGTCTATTCCAGTTTTTCTGAATGATGGGGCGGCAGGATTTATTATTGGGTTGTTTGTTACGTTGATTGCTACTTTCCTCATTACCTTTTTATTAGCCAAGAGTGTTCTTAAAATCGATGATCAACCTGAAACAAGTAAGGTGAAAGAAGGGCAAATTGAGAAGGGACAAAATGTTGTAACAATTGGGGCTCCGGTTTCAGGTACCGTTTATCCAATTAGTGATGTTGCAGATCAAACATTTTCAAAAGAACTAGTTGGTAAAGGAATCGCAATTATGCCAGATGAAGATAGAATCATTTCACCGGTTGATGGCACAGTGACAATTGCGTTTAAGACAAAACATGCTATTGGTTTAACCACAAAAGAGGGAGTCGAACTATTGATCCATGTAGGATTAGACACGGTGGAGCTGGAAGGAGAGCACTTTGAGTTATTGTGTAAACAAGGACAAACAGTTCATGTAGGAACGCCGCTGATTCAATTTGATCGTAAGAAAATCAGTGAGTTTGGGTATGATATCAGTGTGATCGTTGTCGTGACGAACTCAGATGAGTATTTATCTGTTTTGGCACTTGATGATCAAAGAAAGATAACGGAAGAAGAGACGTTGATCACGATTGTGCCTGGACTATCGCATGCTGAGGATGAAGTGGAGTTAGTTTTGGAGTAAGTGGGAAAAAGATGTTGAAAAGTACAAGGTGAAGCAAAGCGGAATGTTGTTACCATGTGTTATCTGGCTGCACAAATCAATCCTTAGGAAAATAGATAAATTGTCAGTGAAACAAAGAACGTTTCAATGTCAATTTCCTAATTTTCTACAGGATTAAACGATTTATTTCGCTTTTATAGTTATCTAGCTTCAAGAGCTAGCCTTTCGGGAAAAAGATAAAAATTGAATGTGACTAAGAGCGCCACAGTCAATTTTTCCTATTTTCCTGTCAAGGCTGGACAAGCTCTTTCAGCTTTTAATGTTATCTAGCTGCACAAATCAATCCTTAGGAAAATAGATAAATTGTCAGTGAAATAAAGAGAATTTCAATGCCAATTTCCTAATTTTCTACAGGATTAAACGATTTGTTTCGCTTTTAATGTTATCTAGCTACGTGGGCTAGTCTCTCGGGAAAAAGATAAAAATAGTTTGTGTAAAAAGCACCACAATCGATTTTTCCTATTTTCCTGTCGAGACTAAACGAGCCCGCTACGCTTTTAAATTTAGGAGGAAATCTAATGAAAATTATTACAGTAAAAAATTATGATGAATTAAGTAAAGTTGCAGCACAAATGTTGATAGGTGAAATGTTTCAACGTCATGAACGGGTAAATTTAGCCATTACAGCTGGAACTACACCGATTGGAATGTATGAAAAACTGGTTGCGGAAGTGAAAGATAAAGAGTATTTTTCTAATGTACATTATTATAATTTTGATGAAATTCCCTATAAATCAGGGATACGTGAAGGAGTAACGATCGGAGATCTAAGAGAATTATACTTTGATCCTGCAGAGATTTCTGAGGATCAAATCCATATTTTAGATGGAGAAAATTATGAAAAGCAAGATGAACGAATTGAGGCTGCTGGTGGCTTAGATGCCATTTTATTAGGAATCGGATCAGATGGACACTATTGTGGAAACTTGCCTGGAACAACTAAGTTTACTGATTTTACAACGAAAGTTATTTGTGATGAAGCGATGAAAGAACGGATTGCGCCGCATTTTGAAGATCGTGCTGAAACACCTGATTTTTATGTTACAATGGGACCTAGAAGTGTGATGGCTGCAAGACATTTGATTCTTTTTGCTAGTGGTACAAAAAAAGCGAAAATTATGAAAGCGTTTGTTGAAGGCGCAATCACCGATGAAATCCCTGCTTCTATTTTGAAAATGCATCCGCATTTGACAATTATTCTTGATGAGGAAGCAGCTAGTTTATTAGATAAGGAGAAATGATCAATGAGTAAATCAGTATTTCCAGACAATTTTTTATGGGGCGGTGCGACAGCTGCTAATCAATATGAAGGTGGGTATCTTTCAGGTGGCAAAGGGTTAAGCACTTTAGATGCAATCACAGGTGGTAACCATACAACACCAAGAATGATCACTTATAAAACTAAAGAAGGTAAGATCGAAACCTGTACGAGGGGAGCTGCGTTGCCAGAAGGTGCAGTTGGGTATGTGGATCCTAATCAATACTATCCAAGTCATGTAGCAACTGATTTTTACCATCATTATAAAGAAGATATTGCTCTCTTTGCAGAGATGGGGTTTAAATGTTTTAGACTATCGATCGCTTGGTCTAGAATTTGTCCAAATGGAACGACTGAAATCAATGAAGAAGGATTAGCCTTTTATGATAAAGTATTTGATGAGTTATTAAGCTATGGCATTGAGCCAATCGTAACAATCAATCATTTTGATATTCCCATGTATTTAGCAGATGAACTAGATGGCTGGTCAAGTAGAAAAGTAATTGATTACTTCTTATTTTTCTGTGAGACGTTATTTAAACGCTATAAAGATAAAGTCAAATACTGGATGACGTTTAATGAAATTAATTTTTTACGTAGTTGGACTCAAATCGGTATCCATCAAAATGATAAACAAGCAAAATATCAAGCAGCCCATCATTTATTTGTGGCAAGTGCTAAAGCTGTTACATTAGGTCATGCGATCAATCCGGATTTTAACATTGGAATGATGGTGGCTTATATCCCAAGTTATCCAATGAGCTGCAATCCAGAAGATGTGATGGAAGCAATCCAATTTAATCGTGAGCAAGAATTTTATATTGATGTGCAAGTTAAGGGCTATTATCCAGCTCATAAACTGAAAAAATTCGAACGGGAAAATATTGTGATCAAAAAAGAGGCTGGTGATGACGAGCTTATTCAAGCTGGAACAGTTGATTACATTGGTTTTAGTTATTATATGTCAACCGTTTCCGCCTCTAATCCAAATGAAGTCAAATTTGTGGGAGGAAATCAAATGCCGGCTGTTAAAAATCCATATTTACAGGAATCAGATTGGGGTTGGGCAGTTGATCCGTTAGGGTTGCGTATTTCTTTATGTAAACTGTATGATCGTTATAATGTACCATTATTCGTTGTAGAGAACGGTTTTGGTGCGGTGGATCAAGTTGAAACGGACGGTACGATCCAAGATGATTACAGGATCGACTACTTCAGTAAACATGTCGCTGCAATGAGCGATGCAATCGAATTAGACGGTGTTGAATTGATTGGGTATACGCCTTGGGGATGTATTGATTTAGTTTCAGCTGGAACTGGTGAAATGAAAAAACGTTATGGTTTTATTTATGTCGATATGGACGATGACGGTAATGGGACATTAGATCGTTCTAGAAAACAGTCGTTTTATTGGTATAAAAAGATCATTGCCGCAAATGGTAGTCAAGATTAAGCAAGATTGGACTTACTTCAAGAAATTGAAGTAAGTTTTTTTATAAATTTCAAAAAATGGACGTAAAATGTTGTAGTAGAAGTCAACCGTGGTATACTGCTAATGAGGCGAATTTATTGATTACAGCATTGGATGCTAATAGTCAGATAATTGAAAAAGCTGCAGGGGGAATAATACTAGGATGAAAAGAGTATCAATCAAGGAACTTAAAAAATTAATCGAATTAACGGTGAACGAACCAGTTTCGATCATTGATGTACGAGAAGTAGATGAATTTGCGGAAGGTCATATTATGACAGCCAAAAATTATCCACTGTCTACTTTACCAGAAGCAATGTCACAAATTGATCGGGAGCAACCTCATTATGTTATTTGTCAACATGGTGTGCGTTCTGAGCATGCCTGTTCATTTCTTGAAAATTATGGATACAATGTTGTCTCAGTGTCAGAAGGTATGTCCGTTTGGGATGGAGAAAGTAAAGTCAATACTTATAGATAAGAGAAGTCGTGATGAGTAAGCACTCATTACGGCTTTTTTGTTGGTGAAATAAAGGGATTTGAAAGGAACTTATTTTTAGTAAGTAAAAATGCTTGTCAATCCACTTACTTTTTGTTAGTATATAAATGTAGATAAGAAAACAATAGTTATTGGAGGAAAAAAACATGACAACAAAATTATTAATTGCATACTACAGTTCAACAGGAACAGGAACACAAATGGTAAACTGGGCGAAAGAAGCTGCTGAAGCAAATGGTGCTGAAGTTCGTTTGAGAAAAGTCCATGAATTAGCTCCCGATGTGGCAATCGATTCAAATCCAGCTTGGCGTAAAAATGTTGAAGCAAGTGCTGATATCCCAGAAGTAACAAGTGATGACTTATTATGGGCAGATGCTTATATCTTCTCTTCACCTTCACGTTTTGGTGTAATGGCTAGTCAGTTAAAACAATTCTTTGACTTACAAGGTGGTCTTTGGGCACAAGGGAAATTAGCAAATAAATTTGTAACAGCCTTTTCTTCTGCACAAAATCCAAATGGCGGACAAGAGCAAGTAATTCAAGGAATTTATACAGTTATGCAACACTGGGGTGCCATTATCGTACCAGCTGGATACGTAAATCCATCAACTTTTGCAGCAGGAGGTAATCCTTATGGAACAAGCGCATCTATTGATAGTGAGGGAAATATGTTGAAAGCTGCCGAAGTGAAAGCTGCTATTCAAGATCAAACAAAACGTTTGGTAGAAGTAACAAGCAAGTATCTTGGTGAATAAAATAGTCTCTTTTGATCGTTCAAAAAACTAATATATTTAGTGTACAGATAGTAATAGTGTGGAAACATTAACCCCCAAGAGAATGAGCTTCTCTTGGGGGTTTTTCATTTTAGCATACGTAAACTAAAACTATTTTATCTGAAGAACATAATTTTATTTCGTTACATCTTCTCCAAACCATTCCTTAGAGATCTCCGCCAGTTTACCGGATTCTCTAAGCTTTGCAAAAGCAATATTGATTTTATCTGCTACTATTTTATCTGACTTTCTCAAGCCCACAGCAAATGCTTCACTTTCAAATTGACCACTAACAATCGAAAAATCGGCTAAATTATCTTCATGAGAAAGGTAATAGTTCGCATAAACTCGATCGATCAGTAACCCATCGATTCGTCCAGATTTCAAATCCATGAACGCTTCATTAAAGCCATCATATAAAATAGCGGTTTGATCTTTGACTAAATTTTTTAAAATTTCAGGTTGTTCTTCAAAGCTGTTATAACCAGAAGAACCATTTTGTGCGCCTAAAATTTTTCCTTTCATATCAGCGAAACGATTGATATTGTTCTTTTTTAGCGAAACGACAACTTGTTCATTTTTCATATATTCATCACTGAAAAGGACTTTTTCTTCTCGTTCAGCACTCTTCGAATAGCCATTCCAAATCAAATCGATCGTTTGATTTTGTAATTCATTTTCTTTCATTGACCAATCAATTGGCTGGAAATCAACAGTGATACCGTACAAATCAAACACAGCTCGAGCTAAATCCACATCAAAACCAATGATTTCGCCCGCTTTATTTTGAAAGCCCATAGGGACAAAAGAATCATCTAAGCCAACGATCACTCGTTTTTCAGAACTGATCCGAGACCATTGATCTGTATCTGTTTTTTTTCTACCACAGCCAGCTATTACTAGGACAAAAAATAAAGTGGCTATAGTAAATAGTAGGTATTTTCTTTTTTTCATAGTCATTTGTCCTTTCTACTGAACAGGTTTTACTGTTAGTAAGTTATCAGCAATATTTTCAGCGAATTTCATATCATGTGTGACCACGATTTGGGTCATGCCTTGCGCTTTAAGTGTTAAGATCACTTCTTCGACTTGTTGACGCAATTCAGGATCAAGTGCACTAGTTGGTTCATCATAGCCCAATACTTTTGGTTTCATGGCAAGAGCGCGAGCAAGAGCAACTCTTTGTTTTTGACCACCAGATAATTGATAAGGATACAAGGACTCTTTTCCGCTAAGCCCAAATTTTGTCAGCAAATCAAGTGCTTCTGTTTCACTTTCAGCTTTCGTTTGTTTGAGCGATAGAATCGGTGCCAAAGTGATATTATCTAATACAGAAAGGTGAGGGAATAATTGGAAATCCTGAAACACGATCCCGACTACTTGATCCGCATTGTCCATTTCAACAGGATTAAAGGCTACACCATCCATCGTCAACTCACCAGAATCAATCGTTTCTAAACCAGCTAAACAACGTAGCAAAGTTGTTTTTCCACCACCTGAAGGCCCAACGATAGTTAAAATTTCACCATCTTTAATTTCTAAATTTAATTGATCGATGATCCGCCGACCATCAAAGCTTTTCGTTAAGTTTTTTATTAATAACATGATTTTCCTCCTAAATTAAATGGTAACAACGTTCCGCTTTGCTTCACCTTGTACTTTTCAACATTAAATTAACGAATGGAAGCAACGTTCCTTTCAGTCACCTTGTACCAATCAACATCAACTCATCTCTTCGTTGTATTTCTTGGCATGTTTCAAAGCAAAAGCGTAGCGGGCTCGTTTAGTCTCGACAGGAAAATAGGAAAAATTGATTGAGACGCTTTTTGTCTCACTCCATTTTTATCTTTTTCACGAGAGACTAGCCCGAGAAGCTAGATATTATATAGTAACAACGTTTCCCATCCTCAACTCATTTATAATACTGATAATGTTTTTCTAATTTTTTCGATGCTAAAGTCAGTATTGCGGTTAACAATAGATAAATAATCCCGACTAAAACTAATGGTAATAGATTAACATCACGGCTCATCGCAATTTTACCTGCTCGTAATAAATCTCCTAAACCAAGTACATAAATCAATGAAGTATCTTTCACTAAATTAATAACTTCATTGCCAATTGAAGGCAAGACGACTTTGATCACTTGAGGTAAGATAATCTTTTTAACTGTTTGAAAACGAGTCAAACGTAAAACCTTTGCTGCTTCATATTGTCCTTCTGGAATTGACTGAATTCCTCCTCTAAAAATTTCAGCAAAATAAGCCGCATAGTTTAAGATAAACGCAAATAATGCTGCATCGTATCGTTCAAAAACGATTCCGATCAAGGGTAAACCATAAAAAACAAAAATAAGTTGTAATAGTAAAGGTGTTCCCCGCATTAGCCAAATATAAATATTGATCAAAAAGTTCAAGGGTTTAAAATTGGTTTGTAAAGCAAAGGCAACGATGATCCCGAGTGGAATGGATCCCAGTAGTGTAAAAATAAAGACTTTCAATGTCATAAGTGCACCGTCTAATAATGCCGGCATGATTTCTAAAATGTACTCCATAATTTCTCCTCCATTTTTTGTTTCGTGTACTATTGTGTTGTAAGATAATGCAAAAAGTCCCCTTGGCAAGTATGCCAAGAGGACGAAAGAATCGTGGTTCCACCTCAATTTGTCAATATCTCGCGATAGTAACCTCATGGAATCTTTAGTGTTAGTAAAGATTCTTTTCTGATAACGGAGAAAGCCGCATCTTCTTACTTATTTCAGAAGATGACTGAATCAGATGTGTTCGTCAAAGGTTTCCAGCTTTTTTTCTCAGCGAATAAAAAAGTCTCTGTCAGGAAATGGTCTGTGATTACTTGTTCTGATTGTGTGTTCGTTTTATTAGAATGGTTAGTGGTTCGTTTCTGTTTGTTGTTAAGATGTATGGCGTTTGGTGATACAGTTAAGCTTTTGGTTGGCCAAGTGTTATTCGTCATCAGCTCTGCAACACTCTATGATGATTAGCCGTTCAATTAGTAAAGTAGTTGATTTCTATTTGTTGTTTAGTTTAACATGCTTGGTGATTCACTAGTAAGGAAACTTCGCTCCCATTGGTCACCAAGTATTGTTCATCATCTGTTCTGTCCTTTGGCCAGTCACAGTGATTCACAACAAAAAGTCCTCTAGCAATTAAGCTAAAGGACGTAAAATCGTGGTTCCACCTTTTTTCATTATCGTCTCACAACGATAATCTCATGAAGTCATAGACTTCCATGCGCTAACGGGCACTCCCGAACTTTCCTACTGACTACTTTCAAAAAGTTAACTCCCAGATGTGGTTCGCTTTATTTTCCTGTCTTTTTCCACCAGCCAAAGACTCTCTTGAACGAAATAATAAAGGTACTCTTCTGTTCTTTGTTTTTTATAACTTTACCACCAGTTTTTCTGCCTGTCAACCATTGATTGTATAGAATATTCAGAAAATATTTCTTTTAAGCATAAAAGTTACTGATTCAATGAATTTAGGGTAAAATAGTATTAGTTATTCACTTTTAAAAAGTAAGTAAACGGTGATAGTTAAAAACTATCGCACAGCCTTGATTTGTACTATCCTTTCACCTATATATCTGATAAACTATGTACAATTATTATCAGATAGTAAAAAGGAGTGGTGTTGATTGAGACGGTCAATTATAGGAATTGCAGCGAATGAGATTAATGATGCGGGAGCAAAGTTGTATCATTTACCGATCAGTTACACACCTTGCGGTTATGTAAAAGCCGTTCAAAATGCTGGTGGATTGCCATTAGTTTTACCAGTTGGCTCTCCTGTTTTAGCCAGAGAGTATATAAATCAAATCGATAAGTTGATTTTAGCAGGTGGGCAAAATGTCTCACCCAGATTATATGGAGAAACGATTCAAGTTGAAGAAGCGTCGTTATCTGAAGAACGTGATCAATTTGAATTAGCTTTGATTGAAGAAGCTATCAAGCAAAAAAAACCTATTTTTGCAGTTTGTCGCGGGCTACAGTTAGTCAATGTAGCACTTGGGGGGAGTTTGCATCAAGATATCAGTCATTTGAACAAGAGTACTATTGCGCACATGCAAGCACCAATAGCTAGAGAAATTCCCACACATCAGATTCGGACAGAAGCTGGAAGTGTTTTACGTAAAATTTATGGGAAAGAAACAATTGTTAATTCATTTCATTTTCAAGCAGTAAAAGAGTTAGCGGAGGAATTAAGTGTTACAGCTCTTAGTGAAGATGGCATTATCGAAGGTGTGGAAAGTAACGATCCTAGTTTAGCTTTTTTAGGCGTACAGTGGCATCCTGATTTTGCCTATGATCATTTAAAACAAGAGCAGGCGGTTTTTCGTTATGTTGTTGAAGAATTATAAAGTATTTAGCTTGACAGAACCATTCAAGCATTAAGTGTTCTATTCAGCTTTAAAAAAGAGGAGGAATTAGAAAATGAAGAAAAAATTTGGTGTTTTTGTTTTAGCAGCAGGATTGTTATTAACGGCTTGTGGCGGTGGTAATGGGGCAACGGATACGTCTGGTAAAAAAGATGACGGAAAAACAGCAGAGACGCAAGTAATCAAAGTTGCTTCGGGCGGCGAATTGTCAACACTGGATAGTGCTCATTACACAGATGTTTATAGCTCAGATATGATCGGTCAAGTGGTCGAAGGTCTTTATCGAATGGATAAAAATCATGATCCAGAGTTAGCAGTTGCAGCAAGTGAACCAACTGTTAGTGATGATGGACTTGTTTATACCTTCAAACTAAAAGAAACCAAATGGAGCAACGGCGATCCAGTTATCGCTGGCGATTTTGTATCTGCATTTAAAAATGTTGTTGACCCAAGTTTTGGTTCAAGTAGCAGTAATCAAATGGATATTTTTAAAAATGGTCGAAAAATTCGTGAAGGACAAGCAAAGTTGGATGAACTTGGTGTGAAAGCTGTCGATGATCAAACCTTGGAAATGACATTGGAATACCCAATTCCTTATTTAGCTCAAGTCTTAGTTGGGACACCATTTATGCCTAAAAACGAAAAATTCGTCAAAGAAAAAGGCGATGCGTATGGTACCTCTACGGATAACTTTGTTGGAAATGGTCCATTTGTCATTTCTGGTTGGGACGGGAATACAGAAAATTGGACATTGACAAAAAATAAAGATTATTGGGATCAAAAAAATGTCAAACTAGATACGATCGATGTTAATGTTGTGAAAGAAATCGGTACGGGTACAAATTTATTTGATGCAGGCGATTTGGATTATACTGTTTTAGCAGATACTTATGCATTGCAATATAAAGATTCACCTCAAGCACATTTTACGCCTAAAGCCATGGTTGGCTATTTGAGTCCTAACCATAAACGTGAAGTTACGGGAAATGTAAATGTTCGCAAAGCGATTTTACAAGCAATCGATAAAGATACGTTTGCAAAAGATATCTTAGGTGATGGTTCAACGGCAATCAACGGTTTTGTACCTAAAGATTTTGCAAAAGATCCAGAGAATGGTGAAGATTTCCGCAAAGAAAATGGTGATTTCTTACCATTTGATTTAAAAGCGGCTCAAAAAAGTTGGGAAACAGCTAAGAAAGAATTAGGCAAAGAAGAAATCGAATTAGAATTGCTTTCAGCTGATTCTGCGCTGGCTAAAAAAACAATTGAATATGTTCAAGGGCAATTACAACAAAATCTACCTGGTTTAAAAATTACATTAAAATCAGTACCACTGCAAAATCGTTTAGATTTACAAACAGCTAGCAACTTTGATTTAGTTTTTGGTACATGGACACCAGATTACGCTGACCCAATCAATTTCTTAGAATTCTATGATTCTAAAAGTGGATTGAATACGGCAGGCTATAATAATCCAGAATATGATAAAGGGCTGAATGATGCAAGAATCACTCTAGCCAATGAACCAGAAAAACGCTGGGATAAACTGAAAGAATTAGAAGAAACACTGATTGAAAAAGACGCCGCTGTACTTCCTTTGTATCAAGGTGCAATCGGCTATCTTAAGGCTGATAAATTAAAAGATCTACAGGTATTCCCATTCGGAAGAACTGTTTCTTATCGTTTGGCTTATGTAGAGTAAGTAAAAAAACAAGTTGAGTGACTATGGTGAAAACTGTATCATTCAACTTTTTTTTGAGTTCATTTAATTGCTTGAAAGAACTCATACCAGTGTTTACAAGAGGAATACAGCCTGAAAATCAGACAAGAGGTATGCGTATCTTTTGTAATTATCGGAAAATGAGTTTAACATAAAATGTAGATATGGGAATAGAAATAGTTGAAAAAATAACGTTGGAGGGACATTCTATGCGAGTGATCAAAGGACTTATTGCTTTACTGTTAATAGCAGGCATTTTTGGTATTGTTGGCTTGTATTCTCAATTGGAAAACCTAGGCGTTGTGACGACATTTTTCCAAGATTTATCGTTTCAGTACGATTGGTTGTTCTATTTTTATCAAGTTGTTATGTTCACGCTATTAGCGATTTTAGTTTTAGCATTTGGGGTGGTTTTATTCAAGCAAATCCGCAAAAAAGAAATCTATCTGAAAAAAGAAATGGGTCAAGTAAATGTACCATTACGCTCATTAGAATCAATTGCTAGAGTTTCGCTACGTGACATTGTCAACATTGAGGAGACACAGGTGAAAATAAGACTGACAAAACACCAAAAAGCGGATGTCGAAGTCACCGTAATCGACGAAAAACAGCAACAACTTTTGAGTAAAGGAAAACAAATCCAGGAGCAAATCCCGCAAGCATTACAGCAGATGGCCAAGCTTGAGACAAATAAGACGAAAGTTGTTTTTAAAAAAAGTAAAGCAGACGCTTCTTTGTTGCCAAGCAATAAAAAAGGCTCGCGTGTGATTTAAAGGAGGAATTGGCTTGAAAAAACTAAAAACATTAGCTCCTTACCGAAACCAGCTTCTTTTTACAAGTTTGTTTATTGTCGCAGCGATTCTTTTGATGACGATTGGTTTTTGGAAAACTGTTTTACTCATTCTATTTCCTTGCATTGGTTATTTTATTGGAACGATGCAAGATGAACAACGTTCTATCTCTTCAATTTTAGCGTCTATACAAGCTTTTTTTGAAAGATGAAAATAAATTGAAACAAATCACAGAAAGGTTGAGAAGAAAATGGATAACAAAGCAAATGTGAACACAACTGAAGGAACAAATGCAACAGGAATCAAAACGAAACTAACATTTGACGATCAAGTCGTGAAAAAAATTGCTGGTATCGCCGTATCTGAAATTCCTGGTATTTTAGGATTGAGCGGAAATGCCATTACTAACTTGACCGAAAAATTTACGAATGGCAATAATCCGACGAAAGGCATCAGTGCCGAAGTAGGGACGAAGCAAGTGGCGATTGATTTGGATGTCATTGGCGAATATGGTAAAAATATTGCCCAAGTATTTGACACTGCTACGAAAAAAGTTGCAGAAGAAGTGAAGAATATGACAGGGTTAGATGTGATTGAATTCAATATGAATGTTGATGATATCATGACGAAAGATCAGTATGCAGAAAAATTTGAGAATAAGAAAAAAGAGGACAACGATACGGAAAAGGCAGCAGAAAATAATACCCGTACATTAGAATAATAAATCATTATTTTTATTAGAGGAGGAAAATTGTTATGTTAAGTTTTATTTGGTCATTAATCGTAGGTGGCGTGCTAGGTGCGATTGCCGGAGCGATTTTAGGGAGAGATGTGCCAGGTGGTGTAATCGGCAATATTATTGTTGGTTTTATCGGAAGCTGGGTCGGTACGATGTTATTAGGGAATTTTGGCCCGATTATCGGCGGATTTCCAATTATTTCCGCTTTAATCGGTGCAGTAATCTGTATTGCAATTTATTCATTTATTGCAAAACGAATGGCTTAATAGTAAAAAAACAGTTCTGTCGGCGTATAAAAGCACGTCAGAACTGTTTTTTTTTTTTTGCTATTCCAACATTTCTGCGGGAAGTAAGATCGTCTCTTTATTTCCATCATCAAAAGCAAAAACTTGAGATGGATACTCTTCATAGTAAGGAAAAGGCAAATCAACGGCCATTTGAACATCACTGATTTCTTGTGAAAAATGAATCGTTACTTTTCCGCCATTATCAATCAAATCAAAATATAACATGTTCGTCAGAGGAATGACTCCTTTTAAATCCAAATCAATAATCAGCCAGATACTGTCGATCAAAGCACCTGGTAAGCTTTCAACCACACCAAGAGAAGCATAACGACTACGTTGACTATCAAAACTTTCAACCATTTATTTGACCTCCTTTAGCTATCTACTATCCATAGTATACCTTATTTAGTCAAAACTGGCTTCTGTCATGTTTGATGAAAAAATCAAGTAGAATGCTTGCTAAATGAAAGAAAAAAGATAAGATCAAACGACCCTATCTCTTTAAATGTATAGTTAATGACGCTAATTATTCTGGTTTTTCACCGATCACTGTTGGTTCAGCGGCAGCTTCAGAAGTTTCTTCTTCAGTTGCAGATTTTGCTTCAACAACCGCTGCGATTTGTTCTTCGCCATCCGTTACAATGTCGTACTCTTTATTAACTGGTAAATCAGCAACTGTGATAGCATCACCAATAGCGAGTTTTGTAATGTCTACTTCAACACGTTCTGGTAATTTATCAGGTGTCGCTGAAACTAAAACATTATATAAGTTTTGTGCTAGCTCACCACCGGCTTTTACCCCTTCAGCTTCACCGACAAGAACGATCTCAGCTTCGACTTCTGTTGTTTCTTTCATGTTTACAGCCAGAAATTCAATATGTTTCATTTGATTTGTGAAGGTGTCCAATTGTGCTTTAAACACTAACGTATTGATTTTTTTACCACCAATCGTCATTGTAATTACAGCATTGGCACCATTGTCTCGTAAAATTTTTGTTAATTCTTTTTGATCAACTGAAATAGGTGTACTTTCGATAGCATACCCATAAACGACTGCAGGAACTTGACCAGAGTGACGTAGTTGATTTCTTAGGGAACGTGGACGGACAGCTCTTTCTTTAACTTCTAATGATACTGACATAACCAAAATCCTCCTTAAATTTAAAGCGGAACAAATCGCTTGATCCTGTGGAAAATTAGGAAATGGACATTCAGACGTTTTTTGTCTCATTGGCAATTTATCTAATTTCTTAAGGATTGATTTGTGCAGCTCGATGTGATTTATTGCTGAACGAGCTCGTTTAGTCTCGACAGAAAAATAGGTTTGTGACGTTTTATATCACAGGTAGTTTTTATCTTTTTTCCGAAGAACTAGCTCATATAGCTAAATAAATCAAAATGAATTTGTATTTGGTTATCTGCAAAAAGCAAAATGATGGAAAATAGGAGTCTTACTTGTTGCTGTGAATCCATGTAAAAGCAATTACTTAGCTAAGCATTCCTGTCCAGATAAAAATTGAACAAAGAGCTTCTACAAAATGCACTGCAAAAACAAAAAATCCCGAATAATTGTGCACAATTATCCAGGGGAAAATTCCTATAATACGTTATTCTCTCCCAGGTCATTACGCTGTTTTTGAGAAACCTTATTCACTTTCTATATCAACCATAACGCGAATCCAAAGTTAAGTCAAGGGAAGTGAAGAATAGAAGGAAGTCTTTTAAACATTACTTAAAGTTTGTTTTAGCAAAATGTGTGTCGTTTTTGAATCCTGTTTCCTTTTCATTCTCCAAAGTTTATACTAAACTATTAGTTGAAATGAGGAAAAATAGATGCGTTTAGATAAATTATTGGAACTAGAAAAGATTGGTTCTAGAAGAAGAGTCAAAGCACTGATTCGCAGTAAACAAGTTACAGTGGATGGACAGATCATACTAGATGAAAGCCAAAACGTAGATGCGAAGCTGCAAGATATCTATGTTGGTAATAAAAAAATCAAGCGAAGCGCTCATGTTTATTATATGTTGAATAAGCCTCAAGGTGTGGTGACTGCAGTCAAGGATGCACACCATCAAACGGTCATTGATCTACTGGATGTAAAGGATCAAAGAGCAGGAATCTATCCGATTGGGCGGTTGGATCGTGATACAGAAGGGCTGTTGTTACTTACTGATAATGGTCAGTTGGGCTATCAATTGCTACTTCCACACAAAAAAGTAACGAAACGCTATGAGGTTGTGGTGAATGAACGATTGACTGAAGCTGATTGTGAAGCCTTTGCGGACGGAATCATTTTTTCAGACGGTAAAAAATGTAAGCCAGCAGAATTGACGATTTTATCTTCAGAAACAAAGAAAAGTCGTGCATACTTAGATATTACGGAAGGTAAATTTCATCAGGTCAAAAAAATGTTTTTATCTGTTGGAAAAAAAGTAGTTTATTTAAAACGTTTATCCATGGGACCGATCCAATTAGATCCTGCCCTTAGTTTAGGCGAGTATCGTTCGTTGAACCAAGAAGAATTAAAGACGTTACTGCCTTATTTTACGATTCATAAAAAAGAAAAGAGAGTGAACTATGAAATTTAAAACCTTATTATTTGATGTTGATGATACATTGCTAGATTTTCAATTGACAGAAAAAAAAGCATTACAAGCACTGTTTGAAGAAGAGGAAGTAACATTGACAGATGAAATAGAAGCAACCTATAAAAAAATCAATAGCCAATTATGGCGGGAATTTGAACAAGGAAAGACAGACAAAAAAACAGTTACAGATACTCGCTTTAGCTTATTATTTGATCAGTTGAATAAGTCAGTTGATGGCAAAAAAATGGGGGAGCGATATCGTTATCATTTAAGTCAAGGGCACGATTTACTAGGCAACAGCAAAGAGATCATTGAGCGACTTAAACCTGATTATGACTTGTATATTGTGACAAACGGTGTAGCAAAAACGCAGTATCAACGACTAAAGGATTCAAACATGACTGAATTTTTTAATGATATTTTTGTGTCAGAAGAAGTAGGGTATCAAAAACCAATGAAAGAATATTTTGATTATGTTTTTGACCGAATTCCTAATTTTGAACATGAAAAAACAATGATCATTGGGGATTCCTTGGCTTCAGATATTCAAGGGGGAAACTTAGCTAAAATTCAAACATTGTGGTTAAATCCTTCAAAACAACCAGCTCATTCAGAGATTCAGCCAACGTATGAAATTAGTCGTTTGGATGAGATTTTTACTATATTAGAATAATAAAAAAAGAGGACAAGCACTTTGTGAAGGGACTTGTCCTCTTTTTTAGGTTACACATCAATACTTAAACGAACCATATCTTTTAAAATCAGCTTATTTTCCACGATTTCTTCTTCGTAGTGACGAATAAAAAAGTCTCGATCAATACTAGTCATCCGGAAGCCACATTTTTGATACAGATATAATTGACCAAAACTAGTGCTACCCGTGCCGATTTCTACTGTTTTGTACTGGCTATTTTTAGCATAACTCAGTGCAAAGTGAAGTAATTCCTCGCCGATTCCTTGATCTTGATATGTTTTAGCTACAGCAATATTGACGATTTCCAAGGTTTCTGGCCTAGTAGGAAGCAAAGCTAAAATACCTGCTGCAGTACCATTAAATATAGCTTCAAAACAAACGCTACGTTTGACATAGTTTTCAACTAAATGTTTGTCTGGATCGGCTAATAATAATAGGTCGAAGTGGACAGCTTGAAGTTCTTGGATTTCTCTAATTATCATCGAATTGTTCCTTTCTAATAAATGGATTGAATAAATGAACAGTTTTTTTTAATTAAATAGATAAAATTGTAGCTTTCTTGCTCGTTTCTATTATAATAGAAAAAGGTTATTATGACTATTACACATAAGAGAGAGGTTTCGTTGAATGAAAAATACTCAACCAATCGTGATTGGTGTTACTGGCGGTTCCGGCAGTGGGAAAACCAGTGTTAGTCGGGCGATTTTCAATCATTTCCCTAATCATTCGATCATGATGTTGGAACAAGATTCTTATTATAAAGATCAAAGCCATCTGAGTTTTGAAGAAAGACTGACCACGAATTATGACCATCCGTTTGCTTTTGATACGGATCTGTTGATCGAACATTTACAGCAGTTGATAAACTATCAGACGATTGAAAAACCAGTGTATGATTATGTTGCCCATACAAGAAGTTCGGATATCATTATTCAAGAACCAAAAGAAGTGATTATTTTAGAAGGTATTTTAATTTTGGAAGATAGCCGTTTAAGAGAATTAATGGATATTAAACTGTATGTCGATACTGATGATGATATTCGGATCATCCGCAGAATCAAACGTGATATGGAAGAGCGTGGTAGAACATTAGACTCTGTTATTGAACAGTATCTAACTGTTGTAAAACCAATGTACCATCAATTTATTGAACCAACAAAACGCTATGCGGATGTAATCGTTCCAGAAGGTGGCGAAAATCACGTAGCCATTGATTTGATCACAACAAAAGTAGCTAGCATTTTACATGACTCTTGACTAAATAAAGGCTAATAAAAAATAGCAGTCGTATTGGGCTATCCCTAATATGAATGCTATTTTTTTGTTATTTTATATTGATCCTGAAAAATGAAACATAGACAAATCATTCTTGTGTGTAGTATCTTATGAGATAACTATTCAGCAATGTTAGTTAGTTTGAAAGGAACTGGGCAGATGAGAATTTTAATTATTGAAGACAATCGAGAATTAGCATTAACTGTACAAAAAGGATTGGAGCGGGAAAAATTCATAGTAGACTTGGCTTTTTCAGGCATGGATGGAGAAGAAAAAGCATATGTAAATACATACGATGCTATCTTACTAGACTTAAATTTACCAGATAAAGATGGATTGTCGATTTTACATTTTTTAAGAGAGTCAATGATCGACACACCAATTATTATTATCACAGCCCGAGATGAGATCGAAGAACGGGCGAAAGGCTTGGACTTTGGGGCAGATGATTATTTGGTAAAACCTTTTGAATTATTAGAATTAGTAGCCCGCATTCGTGCGGTTATTCGGCGTTTCCATGGACGAACGTCTCCCCATATTAAAATCAACCAACTCATGATCGATCCAGTCAAACGTTTTGTCAGTTATGGCGGTGCAGAGATTGTTTTAAAACCGAAAGAATTTGATATTTTATTGTGTATTGCCCAAAAGCATCCGGCAGTTGTCTCTACAGAAGAGATTGCAGAACATGTGTATGACGAACATTTTGACCCGTTTTCTTCTGTTTTACGTGTCCATCTGGCTAGAGTAAAAAAACAGCTTGCACAAGCATCGGGGAAGGAAATGCTTAAAACCATTAGAGGAAAGGGATATCAACTATGCGAGTAAATTTAAAAATCAGTTTAACCGTATTAACATTTGCCTTTTTTGTAATATTGATTATTAGCGGCGGTTTTTTTGCGGTAAAGAGTAATTGGAGTTCAATGAACATTGGGCAATCGCTAGGGGCTGCTGTTTATGTTATCAATGATGCTACAGAATTAACTGCTCAGCCAGCGGCAACCTTAGCGATTCGATCAGATGAAGTAGTGAGTACAAAAGCCTTGGATGATATTTATTTGAACAGCCTGTTAAAGTATTTGCCAATGATTATTTTAGTTGTCTGTTCTGCTTTATTAGCCTTGACCATGACATTATGGTATGTTTTACGGCGAATTTACACTAAACAAATGGTCACGATTATCCACGATCTGCAATTTCTAGAAAAATTTTCAGAAGATAAAGTGGAAGATCAAGCAGTAGCCGAAGCATTTAAACAGCTTAAGGATAAATTCGATGGCCATTTGAACGACTATAAACGGTTAAGCAGCTATCTGACTCATGAACAAAAAAATGCCATTGCTATTTTAAGAGCTAATTTAGAGTTAGAACAAAATGAAACAGCTAACCTACATATTTTGGATCGTCTGACCGATAGTATCGATGACATTTTAACCTTATCTAACAGTACTGGCGAAGCTATGAGTGAACAAGTTGATGTTTCATTGATTTGTGCAGAAGTTTGCGATACGTATCGTAAAAGTTATCCAGCGCTGTCATTTTCGTTTGATGAAGCTAGCTCCACAGTGATTTTAGGAAAAAATCGCTGGATTTATCGAGCAGTCTCAAATTTAGTGGATAATGCAATAAAATATGGGGAGCAAAAACCTATAATGGTCTCTGTCAACAACCGTAAAGGAAGCATTATTGTTGAAATCAAAGATCAAGGCAAAGGAATCGATCCTAAGGTACATGCTACTATTTTTGATCATAATTATCGGATCAATGGATTGAAACAAGATGGTTATGGGATCGGATTGTCTGTCGTCTCTCATGTATGTGATTTATGTCAGGGCTTTGTTTACGTTGAAAGTAAGAAGAATATAGGTTCTACTTTTTATCTGTCATTTCCACAAATTGTTGAAAGTTAACATTCAGTTAACAATTGGTTTGGTATTGTAGTTGTAAGAAAGGAGGAGAGCAAGAAGATGTTCGTCTTGAAACATGCTTTCTTAAATCTTAAAAGACATAGTTGGAATTATTTACTTGTTTGTATAATGTTATTTGTGTTGATTTTAGGCTTAATGGTTACAAACACCATCTATACTTCAGCTAAATTATTTGCAAATGATTACAGTAAACAATTTCCCACGATCGTTTCGGTTTTAGAACCAGATTTAAGTAATACAACGCATGACAAAAAACTAACAAAAGAGCAATACCTCAAATTTGGAGAATCTAAGTATGTAGTAGGCGCAAAAATGGTTGCCAGCGTGCCTATTTCATTGAATACGTTGAAAACAATCGACATGCCTAGTCCAGTTCAGTTTCAAAAACTGGAGGGAAATGAAGGATCTAACAACTTTTATCAAGCAACAGCAAATTGGCTTGGGGCATCAGCTGATGATCTTATTGAAGAACTCAATGACAGCAATATGGAAATCGTAACTGGGAGTCCGAAGCTAAAGTTAAATGAGTGTTTGATCAGCAGTGAATTGGCACAGTTGAATCAACTGAAAACAGGAGATACGATTCAACTAACAGTAACAGGAAATGGAATAACAGAATATCAGACACTAACTATCGCTGGAATCTATCAACCCAAAAAACTAGCCGAATCAGCTGAGTTCAAAGAGTTGATGATGACTCAGGAAAACAATGTTTTTACGAATTGGGAAACCATCCATGCTTTGGAAAACTTTGATCGTTTAGGCTACAACAACATTTCTTATGAATTAAAAAATCAGAAGAATTTTGATCGCTTTCTAAAAGAGATGCAAACAAAAGGGATGCCGAGTGAATATCAAGTAATGACCAATGAAGTAAGTTTGGAAATGCTTTTGAGTCCCGTCAATGGAGTTGGCACTTTGGCTGGAACGATTCTATTAGGCTTGTTTATTTTCGGTAATTTTAGTCTGGTATTATTTTCACTTCGGAACTTTAGACAAAGACAGACAGAAATTTGCGTTTTGCGTAATCATGGCATTACAAAAAAACAACTGATTGAAAGCCGAGTACTTGAATTGTTTGTCGTTGCTGGGGTTAGCTTCATTATCGCTTTGATCGTTACAAACTGGGTTGTACAACCAATCGCTAATTGGCAGTTGCAGAATCAAAAGATGCTGATGGGAAACATTGATCAGCTATTCAGTAGTACATCTAGTGGAAACGTAGAAACGATAAAATCAATTCCAATGATGTTCACTAAAGGAACATTCATCAATACTCTTGGACTTACCGCATTGTTTTTGACCACGATTATATTTATTGATAGTTATAAACTTTTCAAATTTGAATCAATTGAATGTTTGTTAGAAAGGAAAATAGACGAGTAATGATTCTCTCTCTTAAAAATATAGTATATACGCATAAAAAGAACAAAGAGACTGTGCTGGACGATGTCACGATCGATTTTTCAGTGGGGAAGGTCTATGGCATTTTAGGGAAAAGCGGTGTGGGGAAAACCACGTTGCTTGCCTTAATCGCTGGAATGGACAAGGTTGTTTCAGGTGAACTTCTTTTCAAAAATCGTAACCTAACTGAACTGGATCGTGATCGTTATCGCCGACAAGAAATTGGGGCGATTTTCCAACAGTACAATGTTCTGTCTAATGAAACGGCTGTGACCATGCTCAAATTGTGCACGCTCAATTCCGACACACAAAGAAAAAGTGACGGTTATTTTTATGAAGCGTTAAGAAAAGTCGGACTAGATGAGAAATTGGCAAACCAAAAAATAAAAAAAATGTCTGTTTCGAATCGGCAAAGAGTCTATTTAGCTCAAGCGGTAATCAATGATCCTAAGATTATGTTGATCGATGAGCCGATTGAGTCACTAAGTGAACTTTCATTAGACGTGGTCATGGAATACATACGTATATATGCAAAAAATGAAGACAAGTGTATTATCATCACCTCACGATCAAAAGTGATCGCAGAGTATGTTGATGAGTTATGGGGATTGAATGGTGGGAAACTATCATTTATTAAAGACAATGAGGAATAGATAGGATTTAGCGTCATATCAAAGGTTGTTGTTGACTCGACCGAATAGTGCTAGGATATGCGTCTAAGTTAATTCTTCATGGTTTTAAGTAGGAAGGAAGAGTATATGAATTATTGGAATCGAGCACTGTGCAGTGTTACAAGAAGAAAAGGAAAGTCAGTTATTTTATTTGCAGTTATTTTTATATTAGGAAATGTCATTGCAGGATCAATTGCTATTCAGCAATCTACAGCAAATGTTGAAAAGAAAATCAAACATGATTTAGGGGCTACAGTTAGTGTTGAATTGGATTATGAGAAGATGATGGAAGAAGGTCAATCTTTTTCACCAACGGCTTTAAAGGTAGATGAAGTTAAAAAATTAGGTGAGTCTACGTATGTAAAGGAATTTGATTATAACATAAAGACAAGTCTTTTTGTAAAAAAAATCAAAACGTATGAAATGGAAAATACTACGACGATGAGTGGTATGCCAAAAAGCATAACGCTTAAAGGAAATAATTTACTAGAACCATTGGATTTTAAAGATAAAAAAATAAATTTAGTTGAAGGTCGCACGTTTAAACAAGATGAAATCAACGGTGGAAAAGATGTTGCAATCATCTCAAAGAAACTGGCAGAAGCAAATGGGTTTAATGTTGGAGACAAAGTAGTGTTAGATAGCTCAATCGTAGATTATAAACAAGATGGCTCAACTGAAGAGTTAGCCTCTCAAGACCATCCTGTAGAAATTATTGGGATATTTGAACCTACAAGTGTTGAAAAGAAAAAATCGGATGAGAAAGATCAAAAAGCCGGTATTCAAGAGCAATTCATGGAAACAGAGCAATTTAATACAATTTACATGCCAAATGAGGCCGTAATGAATATCAACAAAGTAGAATTTGAAAAAGGGAAAGATTTAATACCAGACCGCTATAAAAAAGCTGACGGCACAGCGATGTCAGTTGAAGATATGAATCAAATCACTCCTGTATATGTGCTGAAATCTCCAGAAGATATTGAAGCCTTCAAAGAAGAAGCCAAATCAGTGGTTCCAGATGGATATAAGTTAACAGCTTCAAGTGATCAGTATGATCAAGTGGGCGGAACGTTCAAAAAAATGTCTCAAATTTCTGGTTATGTAGTCCTTTTAGCCATTGGAGCAACGCTATTGATTATTTCGTTAGTCGTAATTCTCTTCTTGCGTGACCGTAAGCATGAACTAGGAATCTATCTATCCTTGGGAGAAACACGAGCAAAAGTAATGCAGCAAATTCTAATTGAATTATTGCTCATCAGTCTAGTTGCAATGTGCTTATCTTTAGTGACAGGGAATATTCTTGGGAAAATGGTTTCGGAATCTTTGATTGCCAGTGATGCCTTTTCACAAACCGGAGATGCAGCAAGTCAAGGTGGCGCGATGATCATTGGTGGCGGATCTAATATGCCGACATTAACAACCGAAGATGTTTCAAAGGCTTATGAAGTGAAATTCTCAATTAGTTATATCGTGACTTTCTTGATTGCAGGATTAAGCACGGTTTTATTATCTGCAGTTTTACCTTTGACGTATGTCTTACGGTTGAATCCAAAGAAAATCATGATGTAGGAGGAAATCAATATGACCATTTTACAAACAAAAAACGTAAGCTATTTTTATCAAGACGGAGACAAACGTCGGATGATTTTACAAGATACATCGATCAATTTTGAACAAGGGCAGTTTTATACGATTCTAGGACAATCTGGTTCTGGTAAAACAACATTTCTTTCGTTGATCAGTGCATTAGATGAGCCAAAATCTGGAGAAGTCCTTTACAAAGGACAAAATATTAAGACGATTGGGTTAGAAAAATACCGCAGAGATGATATCAGTATCATCTTTCAAAGTTATAATTTAGTCCCTTATTTAACTGCCTTAGAAAATGTGTTGGTAGCAATGTCCATTACTGATAATGATATGCCTAAAGACAATCGTGAAGTGGCTTATAATCTATTGGATTATATCGGCATCAATAAAGCGAAGGCGGATCGTTTAGTTGGACAGTTATCAGGTGGTGAACAGCAACGTGTGGCGATTGCTAGAGCTTTAGCAACCAACGTAGATATTATTTTGGCAGATGAACCGACTGGAAATTTAGATGAAGGAATGGAGCAAGAAATCGTTGATATTTTCAAGGATTTAGCGGAAACACATAACAAATGTGTAATCGTCGTAACGCATTCCAATGAAATAGCAAAACAATCAGATAAAACCTATTTTCTAAAGCAAGGTGAGTTGATGTTGAATGAGTGATTTCCTATCTAATTTCAATAAATCCAATTACGATAATACCAAAGAAAAAAAGCTGCGGGATGGTTCTGATTTAGAAAGACAAATGGAACAGGAATCAGTAGAGACATCATCAAATTCACATTTGACCGAAAAAGAGACAGAATCACAAGCAACAATGGGACCAGTTAACGTATCTGAACCCAAAAAAGAGAACGTTCAACCCGATCCTGAACCAATTCAGCAAACAAGAAGAAATCAGCCAGATGATGGAACGGAGATAGATCCGACCTACTATAAGAAAAGAAAGCAAAAGCGCATCCTGATTGGAATCGGAACTGTTGTTGCACTCTGCCTTTTATATGTGGGGTATTACCAAATGACACATGTGAAACTACCTGATTTTACAGGAAAGGATCTATCAGAGACACGTGCATGGGCAGCGGAAAACAAACTAAAATTAAAAGTCGATCAAACATACAATAAAGAGATCGAAACAAATAAAGTAATCTCACAAAAATCGAAAAAAGGCAGCAAAATCAAAAAAGGCTCTGAACTGACCGTAGAATCAAGTTTGGGTGCTGATCCAGAAGAAAAGTTAACATTGCCAGATTTTATGACGATGAAAAAGTCAGAAGCGGAAAAATGGATCAAGGAAAATAGAGCAGATAATGTGTCTCTTATTGATGAATATAGCGATACATTAGAAAAAGGGAAACCAGCTCGCTTTGAAATCGTCAATAAAGAGGTTACAAAAGAAAACTACAAACGCAAAGACAAGGCCAACATGTATTATTCGAAAGGAAAAGAGACCTTTGAAAAAAATATTTCTGTCCCTGATTTTACGAAAAAAATGAAGACAGAAGTTGAAAGTTGGGCTAAGACAAACGACATAAAAGTAACCTATGAAGAAGCAAGTTCAGCAGAAATCCCTGCTGAAAGTATTATTTCTCAAAGTATTGGTAAAGACCAAAAAGTTGCTAAAAAGGATAGTCTAACTGTGACCGTGTCATTAGGAAAAGGCTATACTGTTCCCAACTTTGCGGATTATACACAAGAAGAAGCAGGAACAGCTGTAGAAGGACTAACGGTTCAAGCTAAAAGTATTTTTACGAATAATGTTCCTTACGGTCAATTGATTTCTCAAAGTGTTGAAGCAGGCACCCAGTTGACAAGTAAAGATGATTTGAAAGTAAAAGTCTATTATTCTGCTGGACAACCCTATCTTAAAGATTTGAGAGGGAATACTGTAGAAGGCGACTTGCAAAAAAAATTCTATGAAGAATTTCAATCTAAAGGAGCAAATATTCAATATACTGTGCGCTATGTTGATTCAGCTGAACCAAAAGGAACTGTTGTCGGAATGAGTGCATATAATCTTTATGTGCCATTAGAATATACAGTAAGTCTGGATATTAGTTTAGGGAATTTATCAGGTGGATCAAATTATACGCCTAAATCTCCTGAAAAAGGTTCAGATGACGAGAAAGAATCAAAAGATATGTCGCAACCATAAAAAAATAGTGAAAAAGATGTTGGGATAGAATTGTTTAAGATACGAAGCGTATTAGTTGCTTGTATGCTACACATTTATTCGGATTTCTTGAGGCTGAAAGGTGACTCGTAGAGTTATTTTCCAGCCTCTTTTTCTATTTGTTAAAAATTACTCAATAATGAAACTAAAATTTTGGTGAGAAAAGAAATTTTAGTAAATAGGGTATAAAAATCAATCGGTGTAAATAATTGGAAGTAGTTGTAAATAAATCCTTTTTTTGATAGAAAAAACAAAAAAATAAGAATGGTTTTTTATAATGATTATTTTATTCTAAATAGTGTATATAAGGTGATATAAGCTGTAAAATGATAGTTTTTTTCGTTTTAATTTTTATTTATTTAGTTTTTTAGATAGTTCTAATAAATATAAAGCTTATTTTTTTGGATAATATTCTTTAAAAAAATGAAGGGGAAAGGCGTTTTTTTTCTCATGGAATCCTCTTTTTAGCAGAGTTTATCAAAGATTTCAGGGTTAGGTACAAAATATTGAAAAATTCCTCAATAAAAGCATGATATAATTTACACAAGTGCAGTTTTGTTAGTTAGGGGTGATAAACTATTATGATGCGAAGGGGAGAAATTTTTTATGCTAATCTCTCACCTGTTGTTGGTTCAGAGCAAGGAGGAATTAGACCAGTATTGATTATTCAAAATAATAAGGGGAACTTATTTAGTCCAACGTTGATCGTTGCACCTATTACGCGGAATGTAAATAAGAAAATGCAGCCGACTCAGGTCAAAGTGGATATACCTCATGACGATCGTATGACGCCGTCATTGGTATTACTAGAACAGATCCGAACATTGGATAAGGAACGAATCCTTCACAAAATTTGTCAGCTACAGGAAGAGGATATGTTGAAGGTCAATCAAGCATTGAAAATAAGTATTGGGATTCGTTGAATGGGAGTAGTACATAGATAAAGATATACATAAATATTCGTGGACAATGGATTGAATAAATTAGGGTGTATGGAATGATTAGACCAAACGATTCGCGAATATGCTTTTTTTATCAGATGAATGAGCCGTCATTTATTTGTATTTAGGGTGTGAAACAAAAGTGTTTTTTACTTTTGTCTCACACCTGTTTGTTTTTTATGAAGGAATCATCTCAAAGAAACTTTTTGAAATTTTCTCTGTTTATCGCTATAGTAGGATCAAAGGAGTCGATCAAGATGAAGGAAATTCACTATGGGATTTTGAGTACCGCCCAAATCGTGCCGCGCTTTGTAGAAGGAATCAAAAAAAGCCGGATGGGACAAGCAACCGCAATTGCATCAAGAAGCCTAGAAAAAGCAGAAAAGCTGGCAAAAGAGCTGGCTATTCCTAGAGCCTATGGTAGTTACGAAGAATTATGTATGGATGATGAGATAGATGTTGTCTATATTGCAACCTATAATAAAGGTCATTACGCAGCTGCAAAAATGGCATTGGCACATCACAAGCATGTTTTAGTTGAAAAGCCTTTTACATTACAGACAGATCAAGCAGAAGAATTATTTAAACTGGCAGAAAAAAATAGTTGTTTTTTGATGGAAGCACAGAAGTCAGTCTTTTTACCAATTAGTTTACAAGTAAAAGAAGCAATCAAAATGAATAAAATTGGAAAGGTTCATTGGCTACAGTCGATTACAGCTTACCCAAATGTGGATCACATCAGTTGGTTTCACTCACTTGAAGCTGGCGGAGGAACCTTACATGGGTCGGGAAGTTACCCAATCCAGTATATGCAATTTCTATTAGACCAGCCAATCAAAGAGACCAGTGGTAGTGTGACGAGACAAAAAGGTGCAACGGATGATCAAGTAAATTTAACGTTGAAGTTTCAAAATCAAACAGTAGCCAATATTTTTATTTCAGTAAAATTAGCTATTCCGAGTAAAATGACGATCTATGGTGAAAAAGGGCGGATAGAAATTCCCTATTTCTGGAAAACGAAACAAGCAACCATTTATTATGAAGATGGCAGCCAAGAAAAACTGACTGGCGATTTTGAAAGTGAATTCGTTTTTGAAGTTGAACACGTGAATGAATGCCTGCAAAATCATTTGTTGGAAAGCCCAGTAATGACAAGAAGAATGACTTTAGAAACAGTAAGCATAGTCGAACAATTATATTCGGGTTGGCTGATAGAAGATGAGCAAGCATAAAGAGGTTGCAAACAAGGGATATCTGTGTTAAAGTAATCCTCATGCGACGAGTTGACTTAATCAGACAGTTTCGACTGTTCCGTTTTGACGGCTAGTGATTAACAAAACAACAGAGGCACATATGTTAAATCATACCTACCGGATGTAGGCGTGTCGGATAAATATTTTTGTGGAGAAGATGTTATCTATTTATTTTTATAAATACTGTGGTAAAAAAGAAGACTTCGGTCTTCTTTTTTGCTTATTAGCGTTATTTTATCTTTTTGAAATAGAGTTAGTTTGAGTTGGTGCAAAAAGCATTCAATAAGGGGTAATTTTTATTGCACTAAAAAAAAGCGAGTATCCATGGTTGAAATGCTAGGGTAAAGTAGTATTAAATAACGAATGATAGAATTTAAATAGGCCACTAAAAATAGTATACTAATAAAGTTGCACTTGTGTAAGTGCAACTTTTTTGTGTTGTTATGGGATAAAAATCAAGCTATAGTTCAAGTGTAAGGGAAAGAAAGTTGGTGAGTAGGATGTCGCTGCACTTATCAAAACGGGAAATAAAAATTTTGCTGCTGCTTTTAGATTTAGAAGACAGCGTGACAACAAAAGAATTGGCAGAAACCTTTCAAGTTAGTGTGCGGACAATTAAATATGATTTAGAAAATGTCCGGGATTGGTTTAACGAACAAAACGTATTGCTACAAACCCGCCGCAACAAAGGGATTTGGTTAGAAATACCTGATTCAGAACGTTTGACCTTGAAAAATGAAATTATCGAAGTTGAGCGATTTGAAACCTATCCTGATCAAGAATTACGGGTTAATCAGTTGATTTTCCGTTTGTTGTTAGCCCAATCAGCCTTGACTTCTCAGGAGTTGGCGGATGAACTGCAGGTGAGCAGAAATACCATCATTAATGATTTGGACCGTGTAGATGAGTTGATTCAACACTACAATCTAAAACTTAATCGTCAAAGTCGCCAAGGATTTTCGATCATTGGTGAAGAAAGCAAGATTCGTTTGCTGATGGAATATATCACGCAAAAGGAAATAACCGAATATGATATTTATCAAATCATGAGTTACTTTGTTCAGTCCGGACAACAGAAAAAAATGCAGGAAGTCCATGTTGGTGTCAATACGATTTTTCAAAAAATCTACCAAGTTGCGCTAAAAGAAATGACAGGACTTTTGGATCCTTCTTTATTCGATCAATTTAACTATGCTGAAATTCTTTCGATCACATTGCGAGTGGCGATTGCGTCATCTAGAATGCAGCTCCATCATACGGTCGGGACTTATAAGATGTTGACGAATCAAAAAGTGTTGCAGCAAAAGCAAGAGTTGCCGTTTTTATTGATGAAAAAAGTTTTCGATCATTATGAATTACCGCTTTTAGCAGATGAATATTTCTATATTTATAGCGATGTCTTTGTAGCAAATAATCAGCAGGACATCGTAGGGCTGACAGAAGAGTTGATCAAGGATGTCTCAGAAGAAATCAAATTTCCCTTTTATCGAGATCGGCAATTATTTACAAATCTTTTTGCTCATTTATCCTTACGATTAACTAAGAAACACCTCTTTATAAATGAGTACAATCCGTTTGTTGATGATATCAAGGCAAAGTATCCACAATTATTTTCAGCGATCCAGCTGGCTAGTCAAAGTGATATTGTCGGATCAGCATTGTTGATCAATGATTCATTTATCGCCTATATTGCGTTGCACTTTTTGGTGGCTTACGAGAAAAATCTTCATGAAGTCAATGTTGTCCGAATTGTCTATGTTTGTTCCACAGGTTTAGGGGTAACGAGTTTGATCGAGCAAAAAATTTTAGAAGAAGTTTCAAATGTTGAGATTGCTGGGTTTGCTTCTGTCTTAAATGCAGTTGATGTAATAGAAGAAAAAAATCCTGACTTAGTTTTGAGTATTTTTCCAATAGAAATCGTGAATCGTCCGTTTATCAAAGTGAATCCGCTACCGACACAAGCAGATCTTAATACTGTTCAAGAAGAGGTCAATAAAATTCTGACGCACACGAAATCAGGAAAAGTACCACGCTTGATTCCTCGACAACAGGTTAAAGAAAAACAAGGAATCGAGGCAGAAAGCCGAGATATTCTTGTACGAGCTTATGTGATTTATGAAGAGCTGCTCAAGGCTTTTGCAGAGAAATTGACTCAAGAGTATAAGGAAGCATTTTTACTACACGTGATGTTGATGGTCCACCGGATTACGTTTGATAGTCAATATGAAAATGAAGGCAATATTGTGAAAGAAACCTTATTAGCTCAACAAGAACTGGTAGAACAAATCGAACGGATTTTTGCTAAGAATGATTTGATGGTTAATCAAGCAGAAATTACTGCTTTATTGAATTATATAAGAGAGGAGGAGCACGTATGAAGTTAACGGACGATGCTCAAAAAATCATTGATGAAAGTCCGAATAAAGTTGAGTTGGAGGCAGCACTTGAACAAATCAACGAGTTATTAGAAGAACAAGTAATTCAACCGACTGAATTACAATGGACGATTTTGATCAATCACGTCAATGAAATGATCAAACGGTCGATTGCAGGCGAAAAAATGTCTGGGGTCGATCCACAAATGTTTGAAGAAGTATCTAAAGAGGCACTAATGATTTCAGATAAAGTTGTTCAACACATCGGTAATTTACCGCAAGATGAAATGTACGTATTATCCATTCATTTTGAAGCAGCTAGACAAAATGAATCATGAGAAAGACTCGCTATTATTAGATTTAAAAACTATCTAGCTTTGCAGGCTAGCCTGTTCAGCTTTTAAAAATTGGAGGAATTATTATGATAACAGTAGTAATCGCAGATCGCTTAGGAAAAGGTCAAAATGTAGCAAAAGGGGTAGAAGCCGCAGGAGGAAAAGCAGTTGTTGTTCCAGGAATGGGTGCAGATATGCGTTTAGGTGACGTGATGCAGCAAGAAAATGCTGATCTTGGAATCTCATTTTGTGGAAGTGGTGGTGCTGGAGCGTTAACAGCAGCAACAAAATATGGGTATCCAGAACGTCATGGTATGCGTTCAATTGATGAAGGTGTAACGGCGATCAATGATGGCAAAACAGTTTTAGGCTTTGGTTTTATGGATCAAGAAGAATTAGGCAAGCGGATTGTTGAAGCGTATATGAAAAAGAATGGCTGATTAGCGGCTAGTATCTAGCTACGCGGGCTAGCACTACGCTCTGCTTCGATCTCATCAATTCCTAAGAGCTAAAGCTCCAAGGATTGAAGGTCTTCGGAAAAAAGATAAAATCTGCCTGTGGCAAAAAGCGCCACAAACATATTTTCCTATTTTTCTGTCAGAGCTGAACGAGCCCGTTCCGCTTTTAAATTTAGGAGGGAAAAACCAATGGAGAAAGTAACTGTAAAAAAACGTCAGGTCATTCAGGTCGAAGGAACAGGAAAAGAGAAGAATCTAGCCTTTGCTAATGCTCTAAATCAAATTCATAATCGTGTCTTAAAAGAAAAAGATGATGTGATCGTTAGAATCGAGCCGCTTGATATTCAAATTGTAAAGGCAGAACAAGAAACCTTTACAGAACGTTTTTTCTTTTTCTTCTTACCGCGAACACGGGCTGATTATCGTGTGTTGCTGGATGTTGAGGTAGAAATCACCTTGATCGAAATGGAGACAGTTCCGTTTGTAGAGAAAAGAGTTGCTGATCCAAACGGTCTTCCCCTCCCTTTTGGCAAGAAAAAACGAATGCAGAAGGAGGCAAATTAAATGGATGTTTTAGTCGTTTTACTCAAGTCTTTATTGATTGGGGGAGTAGTTGGATTTGCGGCAGGAGCAGGAGCTGCCAGAATGTTTCATGCACCGAGCACACAGGGATTAGGTGCATTTAGAACATTAGGTGAGATGAATGCCTGTGAGGGAGATGCAGCGAGTCATTTTTCTTTTGGGCTAGGGTTTTTCTTTAATGCTTGGGCGTCAACAGTGGGTGCTGGAGCCTTTACACAAGATGTAGATCATCGTGTAATACCTAACTGGGCAGCTGCAGCTTTATTAGTAAAAAATAAAAATGTTGCTGAAACAATGCATAATCCTAAGAAAATGGGGATTTCAGGTGCAATCATTGGGATGTTGGTCGTTGCATTCTTAAATACGACAGCTTCAGCAATTCCTGAGTCACTACAAGTAACGGCAGTCGCTGTCTTAGTGCCAGCAGCAAATCTTTTGATCAACACAGTAATGCCAGTTTTATTCTGGTTAGCAGCAATCGATGCTGGTAAACGTTCAGGTCTTTGGGCAACAATTTTTGGCGGACTTGCAACGATGATCATGGGCAATGCTGTTCCTGGTGTTGTACTTGGAATTTTGATTGGTAAAGGTGTAGATGAAATTGGTTGGAACAAGGTAACGAAAAGTATGATGACGGCAGTTATTCTATTATTTGTCTTTAGTGCCTTTTTCCGTGGCTTTGATTTACAAATGATTGAAAGCTTCCGCTTACAGATTCCAGGCTGGCTACAAAATATGCATGATGTTTTTAGTATTGGTAAATAATTCAGAAGAAAGTGAGGAACTGAAATGGATGAAATAGTAGAGTTGGAAAAAAAGAATTTTTGGTTTGCTGATTGGTCATTTCCGATTTTAGTTGGCTTATTGTCAGCAGGTGTTTTTGCTGGAACACATATGTATATTGAACATGGTGTGGGAGCTTTTAATGAGGTAGCGATCGTGGCTATGTTAAAAGCTGGAATGGACGGTGGTTCATATGGTGCAGCTGCAGCATTTGGTGCAAGTTTCTTATTTGCCCGAATTTTGGAAGGATCACTTGTTGGAATTTTAGATATTGGCGGTGCGATCTTAACAGGAGTTGGAATTGGCGTTCCAGCGATTCTATTGAGTATGGGGATCACAGCACCTGTTGAAAATTTTGGACTTTCCTTATTAACTGGGATGGTTCTTGGTTTAATTATCGGTGGCATTATTATTGTGATTCGAAAATTTACGATCAACCAGTCAAATTCCACTTTTGGTGCAGATGTTATGATGGGCGCTGGAAATGCTTCAGGTAGATTCTTAGGTCCTTTGATCATTATTAGCGCGTGTGGTGCTTCTGCACCAATCGGTATTGGCTCGATTATTGGCGCTGTGATTTTCTATGTGTGGAAAAAGCCGATTGCTGGTGGCGCAATTCTCGGTGCAATGATCTTTGGTGCAATATTCCCGGTTGATTTACCTAGTTAAAGATGAAGAAATGTTGCACTTTTCTTTTGAAAACCGTTTACATTATAATGTTACCATGTTATTATGAATGGGAAATAATTTGATTTTTTATTCATATTAATTTTTTGAACGGAGGACAAAAGAAATGAATGGTTTTGTGCAGTGGATGGAAGTAAAATTGATGCCGATTGCCAATAAATTTGGCTCTCAAAGACACATGACAGCAATTAGAAAGGGACTTATCGCAACGATGCCTTTGACAATTGTTGGTGCCTTTTTCACCGTATTTCAGAATATTCCAATTGATGCTTATATGAAGTTTATTGAGCCTTATCAAGCAGTGTTGGATATTCCATCTCGTTATACAATGGGGATTTTGGCGTTGTATGCAACTTTTGGGATTGCCTCTTCCTTGGCAACAAGTTACAAATTGGATTCTTTGACTTGTGGCATCTTAGCGGTGATGGCCTTTTTGGTCACAGCAGCACCCCCAACAAGAGTTTTTGAAGATGTTAAAGATGTTATTGGGGCTGGGCGTTATATTAATTTAGCGAATATTGGTTCAGCTTCATTATTTGGGGCAATCGTGACAGCACTTGTCTCTGTTGAAATTTATCGTTTCTTTATTCAAAAGGATATTACAATCAAAATGCCAGATGGTGTTCCACCAGAAGTATCTAATTCATTTATCGCGTTGATTCCTGGCGCTGTGATTTTATTGTTATTCTGGGTGATTCGTCATGTGATTGGTTTTGATTTAAATGGTTTCCTAAGTACTTTATTAATGCCATTGAAAGATACGTTAGCCGGAAATAGTTTATTTGGTGGACTACTTACAGTCTTCTTGATCTGTTTCTTCTGGGTTTTAGGGATTCACGGACCAGCGATTATGGGACCTGTTATCAGACCGTTTTGGGATATGTCGATTGCAGAAAATACACTTGCTTTCCAAGAAGGTGCCTCTGTTCATCATTTACCGAATATCTTTACTGAACAATTTTTACAATGGTTTATCTGGATCGGCGGTGCTGGTACTACTTTAGCTTTAGTCGTTTTAATGATGTTTTCTAAATCAACGTACCTGAAAAGTTTAGGTCGTTTATCTTTCTTACCAGGTTTATTCAATATTAATGAACCAGTGATTTTTGGTACACCGATTGTCATGAACCCGATCTTAGGGATTCCATTTATCGTGGCACCTTTGATCACAACAACATTTTCTTACTTTTTAACGGTCACAAATGTCATCCCGATGATGGCGGCCCGTTTACCATTTGCCATACCGGCACCTGTTGCTGCTTGGATGAGTACAAACTGGAGTGTTCCAGCAGCCCTACTTGTCTGTGTCAACTTTGCAATTACTTTGGCGATCTACTACCCGTTCTTCAAAGTATACGAAAAACAACAATTAGACAAAGAAGCAGAAGAGTTAGCAGCTGAACAAAAAGCGAAAGCAGCTGCTTAATTAAAATGAGAGGGAGGGTAGTCGCTGTACTACCCTCTTTGGTGATTAAGGTCATGATAATTTGGTTCATCGTATTTTTTATTCTTAGTCAAGTAATGATTGAAAGAAACTGGCTGCCTACAAGATTTACAGATTTACGTTTGTTTCATCTATGTGTGGCTTCAATAGGGTTGATTTTTCTAGCAATTGTAGTTGGAATTTTAGTTAAACAACCGCTATTCATAGTAGGAAGTGTAACCATTTTGTGCAGCTCAGTTATTTCTTGGAAGTACAGACATAAATTCGACCATATAAAGCGAGGGCAAAATCAATGAAAAGAGCATTAGGGGTATCTGTTTACCCAGATCATAGTGAAATAGAAAAAGATAAAGCTTATTTAAAAAAGGCAAGTGAATGTGGATTTTCACGGATCTTTATGAGTATGTTGGAAGTAACTGAAGGAAAAGAAGTAGTGAAAGAAAAGTTTAAGTCATTGATTTCCTATGCAAAAGGTTTAGGCTACGAAACGATTTTAGATGTAGCACCGAATATTTTTGACGAGTTAGAGATTTCGTATGATGATCTAACCTTCTTTTATGAAACAGGTGCTGATGGCATTCGTTTGGATGTAGGATTTGATGGTAATAAAGAAGCGAAGTTGACCTTTAATCCTTTTGATTTAGCGATTGAATTAAATATGAGCAATGATGTAGCATATCTAGATAATATTTTGACTTATGAAGCCAATGTACCATTTCTTTACGGCTGTCATAATTTTTATCCGCAAGAAGGTACGGCATTGCCATATGATTTCTTTGAGCGTTGTAGTGTTCGCTTCAAAAAACATGGTATTCGCACAGCAGCGTTTATCAATTCTCAAGCAGGCAAGATTGGTCCATGGGATGTCAATGATGGGTTGCCAACATTAGAAATGCACCGACATTTACCGGTGGATGTTCAAACGAAACATTTATTTGCGACAGGTCTGATCGATGATGTGATTATAGGCAATGCTTATGCATCAGATGAAGAATTAGAATTGTTAGGGAGCTTAAATCGTTATCAATTAGAATTAGACGTGGAATTTACGAAAGAGGCAAGTGACATTGAAAAAGAAATTACATTGACAGAACAGCATTTTCGCCGTGGAGACATTACAGATCAAGTGGTTCGTTCTACTGAAGTTCGTAAAAAATACCAACATAAAGCCAATCCAGCGCATGATAATACCCAAGAGTTTCAAGTAGGTGATGTTGTGATCGGTAATGATGCATTCGGGAAATACAAAAATGAACTGCAAATTGTTTTACAGCCGCATTCAGACGACCGTAAAAATAAAGTAGGGCAAATAACAGAGAAAGAATTGTTGTTGTTAGATTTTGTAAAACCCTGGACAAAATTTAGATTTACAGAAAAGTAGGGGATAAAATGAGTTACGACTTAATTATAAAAAATGGCAAAACCATTGAAGGAAAACCGCTAGAAGTAGCAATCAATGCTGGAAAAATCGTAAAAATTTCAGAAAAAATCGAAGCAGATAGTAAAGAACAAATCGAATTAGCCACTGATACTTATCTATCAGCTGGTTGGATTGACGATCATGTTCATTGTTTTGAAAAAATGACTTTATACTACGATTTTCCAGATGAAATTGGTGTTAAAAAAGGCGTAACAACCGTAATTGATGCGGGTACGACAGGTGCAGAAAATATCCATGAATTTTATGACTTAGCCAAAAAAGCGAAAACCAATGTGTATGCTTTAGTGAATATTTCAAAATGGGGGATTGTTGAACAAGACGAATTGGCAGATCTTAGTAAGGTGAAAGAAGAATTAGTTCATAAAGCATTGACTGAACTGCCAGATTTTGTTGTAGGAATCAAAGCCCGCATGAGTAAAACGGTGATCGGGGACAATGGGATCACTCCTTTAGAAATTGCTAAGAAGATTCAAAAAGCAAACAATGATCTGCCTCTGATGGTGCATATCGGCTCGGCTCCACCAGAATTGGATGAAATCCTAGCAAATATGTCTAAAGGTGACGTACTGACCCATTGTTTCAATGGCAAACCAAACGGGATTTTGGATCAATCAACAGATAAGATTAAAAAATTTGCATGGGAAGCCTATGATAAAGGGATTGTTTTTGATATTGGTCACGGAACGGACAGTTTCAATTTTCGTGTTGCTGAAACGGCATTATCTGAAGGCATGAAAGCAACATCAATCAGCACAGATATTTATATCCGCAATCGTGAAAAAGGACCTGTGCATGATTTAGCTACTACAATGGAAAAATTACGTGTAGTTGGTTATGACTGGTCTGAAATCATTGAAAAAGTAACCATTGCTCCTGCTGAAAATTTTCGATTTGAGTCAAAAGGTCAGTTGAAAGAAGGATATGATGCTGATATCACGATCTTTACAATTGAAGCAGGTCAAAAGATCTTGACGGATTCCAACGGATTTACCAGAGAAGCAAAAGAATTGATCAAACCTGTAAAAACCATTATTGGAGGAACAGTCTATGACAATTAGTTATGAAAAATTCAACCTAAAAGAAGTCATCAATGCCTCAGGTAGAATGACGATTTTAGGGGTATCAAAAGTGTCAGAAAATGTCTTAGCTGCTCAAAAATTTGGCGGCGAACATTTCTTTGAAATGAGCGAGTTAAGTATTCATACAGGTGCTTATTTAGCGAAACTTTTAGGAGTTGAAGATGCCCAAGTCGTTTCTTCTGCATCTGCCGGAATTGCGCAATGTGTGGCAGCGTTGATCGGTGAAGGGTCCGTTTATCATGCATATCATCCGTATACTGATAAAGTGACCAAACGTGAAATCATCCTACCAAAAGGGCATAATGTCGATTACGGCACACCTGTCGAAGTAATGGTCGAACAAGGTGGTGGTCAAGTTGTAGAGGCTGGTTACGCTAATATGTGTTCACCAGAACATATCGACATGATGATCACGGATCAAACAGCTGCGATTCTTTATATCAAGAGTCATCATACTGTTCAAAAAAGTATGTTAAGTGTTGAAGAAGTAGCAACCGTGGCGCAGAAACATAAGTTACCGTTGATTGTGGATGCCGCAGCAGAAGAGGACCTGTTCAAATACATCAAAGCAGGTGCAGATTTAGTGATTTATAGTGGTGCAAAGGCTATCGAAGGTCCAAGTGCCGGACTGGTGATCGGGAAAAAAGACTACATCGAGTGGATCCGTCTCCAAGGCAAAGGCATCGGCCGTGCAATGAAAATCGGCAAAGACAATATCTTAGGCTTTACCCAAGCTGTGGAAGATTACGTGAAAAACGGCAGTGAATCAGGCGAGTCGATGCAAGCACGATTAGCACCATTTATTGAGGGACTGAATCAGATCACAAATATTGAAGCCAAAAGCGTTCAAGATGGAGCGGGCAGAGATATTTACCGTGCCAGCATCAAAGTCAGCGGCACAAAATCAGCCAAAGAAGTCATCCAAGAACTAAGAGCTGAGAGCCCAGCAATATATACTCGTGAATACCAAGCAAACAACGGTATCATCGAATTCGATATCCGTTCAGTCAATGAAGAAGAAATGAATAAAATCGTGACTCGTTTAACCGAAATCATGAAATAAAAAAATTATAAACAGGAGTGAATCAACCATGACATTAACACCAAACTATTTAGAAAACCGTATTTGCCTAAACGTCCTAGCCAACTCAGTAGAAAATGCGAAAGACTGTTACGAAGCCGCCGAAGGCCATATCGTTTTAGGTGTATTATCAAAAAATTACCCAACCGATGAAGCAGCGATTGAAGACATGAAAAAATACGCCGCTGCAACAAACAATGCTTTATCAGTTGGTTTAGGCGCAGGCGATCCGAATCAAAGCCAAATGGTATCAAGAATTTCAAAAGAATTACAACCGCAACACGTAAACCAAGTCTTTACAGGTGTGGGTACATCACGTGCATTATTAGGCCAAAACGAAACAATCGTCAATGGTTTAGTATCACCAACAGGTAAAGTAGGTATTGTCAATATCGCTACAGGTCCTCTAAGCTCACAAACCCCAGCAGGAGAAGTGACGATCGAAACAGCGATTCGTTTATTACAAGATATGGGGGGCAGCTCAATCAAATTCTTCCCAATGAAAGGCTTAGCACATATCGAAGAATATAAAGCAGTCGCTGAAGCGTGTGCTAGATATGACTTCTACCTAGAGCCAACAGGGGGAATCGATTTAGAAAACTTTGAAGAAATCGTACAAATCGCAGTAGATGCCGGAGTGAAGAAAATCATCCCTCACGTGTATAGCTCAATCATCGATTCAACAACAGGAGATACAAGACCAGAAGATGTGAAAACATTACTTGGTATGATCAAAAATACATTGGAAAAATAAAAGCTGAGTGAGCTCGTTCAGCGTTGACAGAAAAATAGGAAAATATGACTGAGGCGAAGTATGCCTCATTCATATTTTGTCTTTTTTCCGAAACGCAAGCTCACAAAGCTAGAAAAATAAAAGCTGAGTGAGCTCGTTCAGTGTTGACAGAAAAATAGGAAAATATGACTGAGGCGAAATGTGCCTCATTCATATTTTGTCTTTTTTCCGAAACGCAAGTTCACAAAGCTAGAAAAATAAAAGCTGAACGAACTCGTGAAGCTAAGAAATAGGCAGGGATCGACATGAGAATTGCGGCATTTGGTGAAATAATGATGCGTTTGACGCCACCAGAATATCTGATGTTGGAACAAACCAAAGAATTACGTTTAGACTTTACAGGAACAGGAGTTAATATTTTAAGTAACCTCGCTCATTTTGGCTGTCAAACAAGTTTACTGACAAATCTTCCTAATAACCGATTGGGTGAAGCAGCTAAAGCAAGTGTCCGCCAGTTAGGGATTCAAGATCGTTGGATCGGTTTTTCTGGTGATCATATTGGTTCTTATTTTGCAGAAATGGGGTTTGGTCCGAGACCCACCCAAGTTACGTATCAAAACCGCCGCAACAGTTCGTTTGGTGTGAGTGGCGCTTCTAATTATGATTTTGATGCTTTTTTAGCTGAAACTGATTTAGTGCATATTTGCGGGATTTCGTTAAGTTTGACAGAAGAAACGCGTGAAGCAGCTTTTGTTTTAGCTGAAAAAGCTCACGCATTAGGAAAAAAAGTTTGTTTTGATTTTAATTTTCGGCCTAGTTTGAATGAAGTACATGGTGTTGCTTTTATGAAAGAACAATATGAAAAAATGTTACCCTATTGTGATTTAGTTTTTGGCAGTCAGCGAGATTTGACTGATCTCTTAGACATGCCGCTAAGTGAAACCGTGGATTGTGCGAATCAGTTTGAAGAATTAGTTCATCGATTTATGACGAAATATCAGATTGAGCGTTTTGCTGGAACTATCCGTCAAGGCGAAGGAGATAAACATTATTTGACGGGATTTCTATTTGATTCAGAAAACTACGTACAGGCAGCTCCAAGAGAAATCATTCATTTAGATCGGATCGGGGCTGGTGATGGCTATGCTGCTGGAATTTTACTTGGATATAGTGAATCTTGGTCATTAGTTGAAAGTGTAGAGTTTGCCACAGCAAATGGTGTTTTAGCGCATACGATCCAAGGTGATGTGCCTTTAACAACGCGTAAACAAGTCCGACATATCATGGAACAACCGACAGTGGATTTGATCCGTTAATAAAAAGAGTGGAATGAAATAGTGTAAATGCGTTTATACTACTTTCGTTCTACTCTTTTTTTCATTATAATAAGAAGCGTAGGTAATTTAGCGAAACCATTTACGTAGCTCAGATAAATTGGTATGCTTAAGATCGACAGTTATTATTTTGTACGTTATTTAGATAGGAAAATCTGTTTACAGGAGGAGATCATATGACCGATGAAAATATTTGGAAAGCACTAGATGATGATGTTTTGAAAGATAGTATTCGAAAACGACCAAGTATGTACATTGGTGGGATTGGTCCGACTGGCTTAGAGAGCATGGTCCTGCAAGTGTTGGATCATCTACTGCAATTAGCAGTTGATTTAAAGCAAACAGAGCTTTCGATCGAGCTTTCTGAAAAACAATTTATTTTTTCTTTTTTTAGTAAAAAAGGACTATTTTTAGATAAAACTCCAGAAGAACAATATACACCGCCCTATCTTTTTCTATCGGTGGTCAATGCTTTATCGGAACAATTAGGTTTTGGGGTGGAAAAATTAGGTAAGCGGACGATCCAAATCTATCAAAATGGACAGCTGAATAAAAAAGCATTGATCCCTTCTGAAGATGAGGGGCAACGAATCGAACTCGCTTTCACACCGGATGAAACATTATTTGGAAACAAGCCATTATCTTATTTTATCTTATTCAATCGCTGTCAAGAGCTTGCTATGTTGAACAGTGGTTTGACGATCTCACTAACGGATGGGAAGCAGCAAAAAAATTATTTCCATTATGAACAAGGACTTGTAGACTATATTTTTCAAAAAGATGATAGTATTACGAGAAGTGGTCAGCCGTTGATTATCAATACGATCAGTGAAGGCGTCACGATCCAAGCTGTAATTTCTAAAAATGGTTCGACTAGTATTAAAGACAGCTTTGTCAATGGTCATTTGCCTTCAGATGGTGGGACGCACCTTGATGGCTTTGTTCAAGGAACGGTGGATGCTATCAATCAGTTTTTAGAAGAAACCAATCGCTTGAAATATCTGACTATAGATAATTTTCCTGAACGATTCGATGTTGTGCTTTCAATTAAAGTCAAACGACCAAGGTACACTGGGGCAATCAAAAAGAAAATCAGGAATCCAGAGCTGTATAAAATCGTGAAGGAAGCTGTTTTTGCGGAAGTAGCAACCTTTTTAAAACGGCATCCAGCTTGGTATTTAAATTAAATCCAAACCGCTGAAAGGGAACGATGATGAGAATTTTTATTGATGGTGATGGCTCACCAGTAAAAGACACGACAATTGACGTTGCAAGAACTTACTCGCTCGATGTTGTGATCGTAACAAGCATCGATCACTATTCACTGAAAGAATACCCTAAAAATGTTTCTTTTGTTTATGTAGACAAGGGAGCCGATGCAGCAGATTATAAGATTGTTCAGCTGATCGGGGAAAGCGATATTTTAGTAACCCAAGACTATGGACTGGCTTCTTTAGTATTACCGAAAGGGGTGCGGGTACTGCATCAACTAGGGTATGAATATACTGGGGAAAATATGGACGGTTTATTGGAGCAACGCTATTTTAGTGCAAAAGTCCGAAAAAGTGGTGGGCGTACGAAAGGACCAAAGGCTTTCACACAGGATGATCGAGAGAACTTTAAAGCGAAACTAGTGACTTTGATTACGGAATAAGTTAAATTTGTTCTATCAAAGTTTTATATGATTAAAAGCTGTCAGAGAAAGTAAATAAAAATAGTCTTCTCGTTCGAAACAACAGTAATTATGAAACTTTTTCTTTTATTTGATGATTTGTTTCTATTCGGACTAGTTCTTTTATGCTAAAATATGAAAGAGTTATTTTGGATTTCTTTGTTGAATATAGGAGCCTTGTGATATCTGGATACTTTAAACATTATCTAGCTTCAAGAGCTAGTCTTTCGGGAAAAAGATAAAAATGGAATGTGCCAAAGAACGACACAGTCAATTTTCCCTATTTTCCTGTCAAGACTAACCAAGCTCTTTCAGCTTTAAAAATTATCTAGCTTCGTGAGCTAGTCTCTCGGAAAAAAGATGAAAATGGAATGTGCCGAAATGCGTCACAGTCAATTTTCCCTATTTTTCATTCGAGACGAATCAAGCTCACTACGCTTTAAAAATTAGGAGGAAAAGCATTTGAAGATTACTTTGCTATATGGTGGGAGAAGTGAGGAGCATGATGTTTCGATATTATCTGCTTATTCAGTTTTAAATGCGATTTATTATAATTATTATCAAGTTCAATTGGTTTTTATTAGTAAAGATGGAGAATGGATCAAAGGGCCGCTTTTATCAGAAAAACCTGAGAGTAAGGATATTCTTAAATTGACTTGGTCTAAAGATGGTGAAGTAGATAAGTGGGGCGAATTCACAGGTCGTGTGATCATGCCGTGTGAAATCAAGGAAGAAGATACAATCGTTTTCCCTGTTTTGCATGGGCCTAACGGAGAAGATGGTACGATCCAGGGCTTTTTAGAAACTTTAGGACTACCCTATGTTGGTGCAGGCGTTTTAGCAAGTGCAAATGCAATGGATAAGATCATGACTAAATATTTACTACAAACAGCTGGGATCCCTCAGGTGCCATTTGTTCCCGTACTAAGAAGTGATTGGAAAGAAAATCCTAAAAAAGTCTTTGAACAATGTGAAGGTTCATTGATTTATCCAGTCTTTGTCAAACCTGCTAATATGGGTTCTAGTGTAGGAATCAGTAAAGCTGAAAATCGTGAAGAACTACAAAATGCGTTAGAAGAAGCTTACCGTTATGATTCCAGAGCGATTGTTGAGCAAGGAATCGAAGCACGTGAAATCGAAGTAGCGATTTTAGGTAATGAAGATGTGCGCACAACATTACCAGGCGAAATTGTTAAAGATGTTGAGTTTTATGATTACAATTCAAAATATATTGATAACCAAATCACGATGCAAATTCCAGCTGAAGTGCCCGATGAAGTACATCAAAAAGCACAGGAATTTGCTAAAAAAGCCTATACTATATTAGACGGCAGTGGTTTAAGCCGATGTGATTTCTTTTTAACAAGTAAGAATGAGTTATTCTTAAATGAGCTAAACACAATGCCTGGTTTTACAGAATTTAGTATGTATCCATTATTGTGGGAAAACATGGGCTTGAAATATAACGATTTGATCGAAGAACTAATTCAATTAGCGTTAAATCGATTCAAACAAAGACAAAGTTTTTACGAAAGATAAGCGACCAAAAGGGAGGAGACAAAACGGAATCAGTTTTGTTTCAGCCCTTTTATGTATGAGTAGCTGTTTATAAGAAACGTTGATGTTAAAGGAAATCTAAGGAGAGAGACCAATGAAACTTACTTTTTGGGAAGCAGCCAAAGCGGTACAAGCGACAAATGATTGGAGACAATGGACAGATTTTGAATTGACAGGTATCGAGTTTGACAGCCGATTGATTGGACCTGGAAATCTTTTTGTTCCGTTGAAAGGTGAAAATGACGGGCATTCATTTATTAAAAGTGCTATGGATAAAGGAGCACATGCAGCCTTTTGGAGCAAAACAGAGGCCGCACCTGCTCAATTACCGATCTTACAAGTAGCAGACACATTGAAGGCTATGCAGGACTTAGCTGTGTATTATCTAAAAAAAATGCAGCCAACCGTGATTGCGATTACAGGAAGCAATGGTAAAACGACAACAAAAGATATGACCGAAGCCGTTTTAGCGAAACAGTTCAAAACCTATAAAACACAAGGGAATTATAATAATGATATCGGGCTACCGTATACTATTTTACATATGCCGGATGAAACTGAAAAACTGATTTTAGAAATGGGTATGGATCATGCGAATGAGATCGATTTTTTATCCCAATTGGCTCAGCCGGATGTAGCAGCAATTACAATGATCGGTGAAGCCCATATTGAAAATCTGGGATCAAGAGCAGGTATTGCCAAAGCAAAAATGGAGATCACATCAGGTCTTGCTAAAAATGGTCTGCTGATCATTCCAGCGGATGAACCCTTGCTAGTATCGCTGACAAAAGAGCAACCACAAACAATCAAAACATTTGGTTTAGGAGCAGCAGATTGTCAGGCTCAAATCATAGAAGCAAAAAAAGAATACACTTCTTTTAAAGTCAATGGGTCAAAAACACTGTTTATGATCCCCGTTCCAGGGAAATACAACGTTGGCAATGCCTTGATTGCAATCACTATTGGGCAATGGTTCGATTTATCAGAAGAAAAAATTCAAGCAGGGTTATCTGAATTTCAATTAACAAAAAATCGGACGGAATGGTTAAAAAGTAGTAAAGGCATCGAAATTTTAAGTGATGTTTACAATGCGAATCCAACCGCTATGAAATTAGTTTTAGATAGTTTTAGCCAAATGCCTACACAAGGCAAGAGAGTAGCCGTGTTAGGAGATATGCTTGAATTAGGACCCGATTCAGCACTGATGCACGCTTCTGTGAGTGAGCATTTAAATCCTGCTGAGGTCACAGAGGTTATTCTCTACGGAACTGAAATGCAGGCATTACATGATGAAATTAAGAAAAAATATCAAGAAGATAAGATCCACTATTTTGATAAAGAAGAAAAAGAAAAAGTGATAAACACATTAAAGTTACTCCTTGAACCAGAAGATATGGTTGTTTTAAAAGCAAGTAACGGTATGGGATTAAATGAAGTCGTTACAAAACTTCTTGAAATGTAGCAAGCTTTCATAAAACTTGCTGAAAATATAAAACTATGCTAAAATAACCTATTGCCGGAAGATCGAAGTAGATAAATCGAAAGTACCTATTGAAGATACTTTTCTATCATATAAAGATTAAAAAAGCTGAACGAACTCGTTTGGCTTTTCTAGTGCCTGTAGCTTCATAAGGTGGATTTTTCGGTAACGCTAATGAGAAAATAAACTAAACCTAAGTAGAAGGTTTAATGACTCCATGAACATTTTCAAAATTAGTGAAAGTCAAATCACCTGTAACATCATTTTTAGAAGAATCTATTTCTTCAGCAACAAACATTATTAGGAGGATATCATTTGAAATTTAAAGAACTAGGCTTAGAACCAGACTTATTGGCAGCAATCGAGCGTTCAGGATTTGAAGAAGCAACACCGATTCAAGAGGAAACAATCCCTCTAGCATTACAAGGTAAAGACGTAATTGGACAAGCACAAACTGGTACTGGTAAAACAGCAGCGTTTGGCTTACCAATGTTGCAAAAAATTGACACATCAAACCGTGTAGTGCAAGGAATCGTGATTGCACCGACGCGTGAATTAGCGATCCAAACACAAGAAGAATTATACCGTTTAGGCCGCGACAAAAAAATCCGTGTACAAGCAGTTTATGGCGGAGCTGATATTGGCCGTCAAATTCGTGGACTAAAAGAAAACCCACATGTTGTTGTCGGAACACCAGGACGTTTATTAGATCACATCAATCGTCGCACACTAAAACTAGATACGATCGAAACATTAGTTTTAGATGAAGCAGATGAAATGTTGAACATGGGATTCTTAGAAGATATCGAAAAAATCATCTCTAAAATTCCATCAGCTCGTCAAACATTACTATTTTCAGCAACAATGCCACCAGCAATCAAAAACATCGGCGTGAAGTTCATGAAAGAACCAGAACACGTGAAAATCAAAGCTAAAGAAATGACTGCTGATTTGATCGATCAATACTATGTTCGTTCAAAAGACTTCGAAAAATTCGATGTAATGACTCGCTTATTAGACGTTCAAACACCAGAATTAACAATCGTGTTCGGTCGTACAAAACGTCGTGTAGATGAATTAGCTCGTGGATTAGAAGCACGCGGCTATAAAGCTGAAGGGATCCACGGAGACCTGTCACAACAAAAACGTATGAGCGTTTTACGTTCATTCAAGAGCGGAAACTTAGATATTTTAGTTGCAACAGACGTTGCGGCTCGTGGATTAGATATTTCAGGAGTAACACACGTTTACAACTACGATATCCCACAAGATCCTGAAAGCTATGTTCACCGTATCGGCCGTACTGGTCGTGCTGGTAAAGGCGGAATGTCGGTGACTTTCGTTACACCAAACGAAATGGGCTATTTGCACGTCATTGAAGAATTAACGAAAAAACGTATGACACCATTACGTCCACCAAATGAACAAGAAGCATTTAAAGGACAATTGGGTGCCGCAATCGAAACAGTCGAAGAAAAAATGGCAGAAAATGGTCTAGATAATTACTTGCCTGCTGCTAAAGATCTTTTAGAAAAATATTCTGCAGAAGATTTAGCTGCATTATTACTAAAAACAATTTCTAAAGACCCATCAGATGCTGTACCAGTTAAAATTACACCAGAACGCCCATTACCATCAAATAAAAAAGGGTTCAACAAAAACAATCGCAGCGGTGGCGGTGGTAACAGCCGTAACCGTAACAAAAATGGCGGTGGCGGTTACCGTGGCAACAAAAATAACAAAGGCACAGGCGGCAGCGGAAACGGCGGCGGCTACAATAAGAGCAAAGACAATCGTTCAGCAAAACGCCATAACGATAAAAAACGTAGCTTTGTTATTAGAGATAACTCAAACTAATAAAATCAATAAAAAATAAAAGCTACTTTATTTTAGTTGATCATTGAATTTTGAGAGGGCAGAACAAAGCTTAAATGCTGTGTTCTGTCCTCTTTTATTTATCCTAATTGATGAGTTGAACGAACTTGTTCAGCTTTTTATTAATTTTTTACATTATTATGTGGAAAAATTGCTAAAATTTGATAGAATAAGAGTAATTTATAAAATAAAAAAAAAGGACGCAAAAGGATGATTAAGGGAATTGGTATAGACATGGTTGAATTGTCGAGAATCGAAAAAATTATTGAAAATAAAACGTCTTTTGTTCGAAGAGTTCTTACCGATAACGAATATGTCCTCTTTCAAAAACTACCTCATAAACGTCAAGTAGAGTTTTTAGCAGGTCGTTTTGCTTGTAAAGAAGCTTTTTCAAAAGCTTGGGGAACAGGAATCGGAAGCGTTGGATTACAGGATATCGAAGTGTTAAAAGAAGACAACGGCGCTCCTAAAGTGACGAAATCACCACATGATGGAAAGGTTTTTGTATCCATTTCACATACGGATACTGTTGCAGTTGCACAGATTATTTTGGAGATCGACTAAAAAAAGTTATATCGAATAACGGTTGAGATAGACGTTACCAACTAGAAATACTAGTAAAAACAATTTTTATCTCGATCAAAAAAGAAAGAAGGACACATATGGCAGTAGGATGGCATCGTCCCACCAAATTAGTAATCGATACACAAGCGATCAAGGAAAATGTTTACAATGAAGTACAACGAATGCCGCAAGGAACTGAATTGTTTGCTGTAGTGAAAGCAAATGGTTATGGACATGGGGCTGTTCAAACGGCTAAAGCAGCCATTCAAGGAGGCGCTACAGGTTTTTGTGTAGCAATCTTGGATGAAGCGATAGAACTACGTGAAGCGGGTATTACAGAGCCGATACTCATTTTAAGTATCGTGGATGTTTCTTACATAGGGTTGCTGCTGAAATATGACCTGTCTGTCACAGTCGCAACTCAAGAGTGGCTGGAACAAGCAATTGATCGCTTAAATCATATAGAAACGCAAACACCATTAAAAATACATATAAAAGTGGATACAGGTATGGGGCGGATTGGATTTAGGACCCCAAAAGATGTAAAAAAAGCAGTTGAATTCGTGCAATCAACACAGATGGTGGTTTGGGAAGGACTATTTACTCATTTTTCAACAGCAGATGAACAAGACGTCAGCTATTTTGAAAAACAAACAGAACGTTTTCAGGCAGTCTTATCTGAGCTTTTTGAGTTGCCAAAATATGTCCATGTGAGCAATAGTGCAACGGCGCTGTGGCATCCGGATAATGTAGGAAATATGATCCGCTTTGGTATAGCAATGTATGGATTAAATCCATCTGGGCATGTGCTGGATGAAGTCTATCCTTTGAAACCTGCATTGCGTTTAGAGTCGAAATTGATTCACGTAAAAGAACTAGCTGCTGGTGAAGGAATTGGTTATGGCAACACGTACACAACACCAAAAAATGAGTGGATCGGTACTGTACCGATTGGATATGCAGATGGTTGGTTACGCCACTTACAAGGTTTTTCAGTATTAGTGAATGGGCAAAAGTGTGAAATTGTCGGAAGAATTTGCATGGACCAATGTATGATTCGATTACCAGAAAAAACGGCAGTAGGAACACGAGTCACGTTGATTGGGCACGATCATGGAGCAGATGTCACAATGCAAATGGTGGCAGATAAATTGGAGACGATTCATTACGAAGTGGCATGTATGTTTTCAGAGCGTATTCCAAGGGAGTACAAATAGAATAGGAGGCTTCAAATGGTCAAAAGGGGTGACATATATTTTGCAGACTTATCCCCTGTTGTAGGATCAGAACAAGGGGGAGTACGTCCAGTACTAGTCATACAGAATAATTTAGGCAATCATTTTAGTCCAACAATTATCGTAGCCGCGATTACAGCAAAGATGGCTAAACCGAAGTTGCCAACACATATAGGCATCAATTCAGAAGAAACTGGAATCGAACGAGATTCAGTAATATTACTGGAACAGATCCGCACCATTGATAAAATACGTTTAAAAGAAAAAGTTTGCCATTTAGGAATCGACATCATGGATTCAGTCGACCGTGCGTTAGGGGTTAGCGTAGGTATTTTTGAAGCAGAGCTAGAAGAAGAAAATCTTGGTACATATCGATAAAAGTATCGGATGTTTGAATAGAAGAACATAAGACAGAGCAATTGCATAAGTACAGGAACAGTTGTTTACAACCACATAATCTTACTTGGAAGTCGTTGTTATTTTTACTATTAATTAATGATTAGTAAAAATACTAACATCAAAAAGAATAAACTGTAAATTAACAGCATAATACATGCCTTTATTCGAATGAAATGATAAAAAAACACTAAAATTTACTAGTTGAACTCCTATTTTTATTGACTTTTCGTTTTGTTTATAAAAAAAAGTTGGCAATAACGTAACGTAATGTTACAATAAACTATGTATAATTGGGTAGAAAGTGGATAACTTTCAAAAAAATAGATATATTTAGTGTTTTTTTATTAAGGGATAAAGGAGTTTATATTTGATGACGATTTTCATGTTTGTATTAGTAGTAATACTGTTTCTTTTTTTCAGTTATCAGTTGTACGTCCGATTCCAGCTGGAGAGCTTGGATTCTGATAGTCCAAAAATGAAACGCAAGATCAATTTTTATAAATATCAAGAGAATAATCGATCATTATTATTTTTGATGATTGCAGCAATTATTTTTTGCTTACTATTTTTGGGGATACTTTATAATCAAGATACTTTGAGAAAAGATAATAAAGATTTAGAGTTGAAGATAGAAGAGGTCAAAGATGCCAGAGGTACAGCTTCTGGCGCTGAAATCGAGAGCTATAAAGAGAACTCATTGAAACTGGCTGAATTTCCTTGGAAAAAAGTAGTGGAAAGCCGAGATGCTCAAGCACTGGATAACTACGAACTTCAGCTTCTAAGAGATTGGCAGCCCTTTTTTGGAGAAGCAAATGTAGCAATTTTGATTAGCCAAAAAACAGAGACGTTAACAGTTTCAGTTTTTCCCACAGCATTGACCTTTAGTGATTTCCAAACAGCTGAGAAAAATATCGAAACCTTTATCAAAGAGTTGCAGCCAGTAAAAGAAATCACCATGATTGATTTTAACTTTACATATCGAGATAAAACAAACAAACTATCTAAAAAGTCAATTATTTATACAAGAGAGTCTAAAGACAATAACTTAGAAAAAGTAACATTAGATAAATAGAGTAAGCTAGAAATAAAAGACGGGGTGTAAAAAAGGATGGCAAAGAGACGGTTAATTAAAAAAATTAACGAGGTTTCTGAGGAAGAATTGACGCAAGATATCGAGTTCAATTCGGAAGAGGAACAACGACCAGTTTCAGTAACGACAACAAATAATAGCAGCTTATTGGCTGAACAAGAACAAGAGATCACACGCTTAAGAGAATTGATCGAAGAATATAGATTACAAGAATCTGAATTTGAACAAAATAAAGAGGAAAACTTCCGTTTATCTCAACAAAACAAACAATTGGTCATCAAGGTTGAAAGCAACCAAAATGAACTAGAATTGCTAAAAGAAAAAAATGATGAGTTGGCAACACAATTGAACCAAAAAGAAACAGAGATCTTCGAGCTGGAAGATGCCAATGAATCCGCTGATTCTACAGAAGAAATCAATCGCTTAAAAGCGCAAATCGAAGAGCTGAAAAAAGAAAATACCAATGGGCAAGAACAAATTGCTTACTTAGAAACAGCACTTGTTGAAAAAGACAAAGCATTAGATACACAAATTCTTGAAAAAGAAAAAGAAATCCAACAATTACAAGCAGATCTAGCAGCCCGAGGAACAATCGGAGAAAAACAAGAAGCATTGGAGACGGTGAAGATGGAATTAGAATCATTGAATGAAAAACTTCAAACTACTGATAAAGAAAATCAAGAGTTAACACAAAAACTTGCTGATCTTCAAGCACAAATGCACCAATTACAACAAGAAAACCAAGACTTAAAAGATAAAGAAATCACGTTGTCAACAAGCAGTGATGCCTCTGTAGACAATAGCCGTGTGGAAGAATTGAAGAAAGAATTAGAATCAGTTCTTAAAGAGAAAAGTGATTTAGAAACAAATCTTGGCCGTATCCAAGGCTTGAATGATAAATACTCTATCCAAAAAAATGTATTTGAATCTGAATTAGCTGGATTAAGAAGTATTTACAAAGAAAAAGAAGAAGAATTAGAAAACCTAAATGCAGAGCTTGAAACAATGCGCAGCATGTCAACAACAGGTGAAGCAACTGGTAACCAATTAGCTGAGTTACTACAAGCGAAACAACAAATCAATGACTTATTATTGAAAAACCAATCATTACAAGAAGAAGCCTTGAAATCACAACAAGAAATTGGTGAAGTAATGGTTTCTGCTAAGAAAGAAGCGAACCGCATTATCAGTGAAGCACAAGTTGAAGCGAAACACATGGTCAACTCAGCTGAACTTGAAATGTTGAATATTGGCAACCGTGCGAAAAACATCTCTAATGAAGTGGAAGAATCTAAGAATGAAGTTATGACGATTTATCGTGAATTAGAAGAACGCTTAAGCAAATTATCACGTCTAGATAAAACTGGAAACTAAACGATCGATCAGTGATCGAATGAAGGGAAGAACAATATGAAAAAACGAATCAATAAAAAATATCTTATCCTGTTGATTTCTTCTGCAATATTGTTTAGTACTGCTATTTACTTTATGTCTAGTTCAATGATCTTGGGCGCATCGGTAGGTGGCGGTGAAGTTGTAACACCAGTAGCTCCGATTCCAACGACACAGACAGCAGAAAAGCCAAAGGCAACTGAAGCTGAAAATGCTAGTGTTGTGAGTAAGGAAAAAGAAGTACCTAAAGAGGTCTACATCGTAAAAGAAGGTCAGACATTATGGGAAATTGCTCAAGATTCAGGTGTATCGATACAAACATTAATGAACAAAAATCAGCTTAGTAGTAGTGTTATTGTTGAGGGACAAGAATTAGTATTCGATTGATAGTACGTTTAGTTGTGGGGGGGAGCAAAACTTTTAGAGTTTTGCTTAGCTCCCCTTTTTTATTACGAAGAGAACTTACGGCAAGATTTTGATTAGCTAGTTTTTATATGGAAAAATGGACAGCAGTCTGTTATCCTTAATTGAGAGTATTAATCGGTATGATTGAGGTGTATCATGGATGAAATAAAGGAATATTTTGAACGACTAAAACGAAAAATAAAACGAAAATTTGCTAAAAAACAAAAAGTGAAAAACAACACGAAGAATAGAAAACGCCCACCAACGGGTACTAAAAAGAAACGTCCACAACCTAGAGAACGCATTGAAGGCATTCGAGAAGAACCTAGAGGTAGTGCAAGACCAAAAGTAGAACTAGATAGAAAAGCTGTGCCAAACAAGAAAAAGCGAAAAAAGAAAAAATTAACCAAAGAAGAATTTGAAAAAAGAAAAAAGAAAAAAAGAAAAGAAAATATCATTGAAATCATTAAATTTATGCTTCCAGTTGTATTATTTGCCGTTTTGGTCTTTTTCTTTATTTTAAATACGTCACCACATATGGTTGATGGAGATTCGATGAAACCCACTATGCTCAATGGCGATCGTGTCATTGTTCGTCGTACAAAGGAACCTAAACGATATGAGATCATTACATTTAAACCACCTGTGAAAAGTGAGTTTCAATATGTAAAGCGAGTGATTGGGATGCCAGGAGATCTAGTTTGGACGGAAGGAAACGATTTGTTTATTAATCACCAAGCCGAGTCTTTACCTAAAGCTTCTGAGTTATCTGCTGCAAATGAATTGCCAGATGGTACAATCAAAGTAAATCTGTCGCAGGATAGTTTGGATCAAATGGCACAATTTAAAAAAATCCCGAAAGGATACTATTTTGTTTTGGGAGATAATCGTAATAATTCGAGTGATAGTAGAACCTTTGGATTGGTTGATGGACAGGCAATTGAGGGAGTTGTTTCCTTTAGATTTGCACCATTTAATAGTATCGGGTGGATTAAATAGAGTTTGAGAGCGAAACAAAACTAATTTTAGTCTTGTTTCGCTCTTTTTCTTTTTTTAAATACTAAAAAAATTAGAATTAAAAATAATCATAAAATAAAAATAAATAGATTAATAATAAAATTTCTGAATTTACGATTATTCTCATTAAATTTAATAGGTACAAAGAAAACAGAGAACATAAGGTATACATTCTCTGTTATAATTTCAATTAGTGATAGTTGGAACAAGCGTCAGGCTATCGCGTGTCGATCAACTGAATAATCAATTTCTCAATTTCGGTCATATCATAACTATTTCCAATATCTGAAAAAATATAAACTAATTCTTGTTTTTCAGAAATCGTTTCACTATAGATATTGGAAAGTAAGATATCATAATGACTGTCTTCTTTGAATGCTTCTGCTTTAATTGGATATTTATGACCTAAAACATTTGTCAAATGTTGAATAACCAATTCACCAATAAATGGATTGAGTGAGTGGTAGACACCGATTGCAATTTTTTCTTCATTTAATTCAGCAATATGATTTAAGATGATCGTATAGTGAATTTCAGTGAATTTATTTTTATAACTACCTTTTTCACCATCTTGATCAAACTTTTTTGTAGCGATATCCATCAATTCAAAAACTTCATTACCAGAAAACGGATGACGATGTGCGTTAACGATGGACTTCACTGTCCAGTTATCAAAGGCCAAAATAAATCCGTCAAAGTAATAAAGCTGAGAATGAAGTTGAAACAATAGATTTTCAATATACAGTAAACGAGCAGAAGAAGCATAACTCGATAAATACCCTTGCTGTTTTAGATATTTTAAAATCACTTTATTCATATAGTTTAAGTAAGAACTTTCTCTACGTTGCTTTTCTGCTAATCTAAAAGCAAAAGCAGAATTGGGCGAAAAATTATTCATAGAACAAAAGAAGTCATAAAACATGTAGGCTTCATAAATAGTATATGGACGGTCGATTTTTTTCATATATGTATGTAAGGATAAATTAATTTCTTCAAATAACGGTCGATCAGGATAATCATAGTTCGGACTAATAACTGGGTTGTACTCTGTCGTCAGTCGCCTGAAGGATATTTTCATCCATAATTTAATTTGCAGGACTTCTGTCGGATCAAAAACCAAGTTAAGCGATTCTTTTAAAATATCTACAAAGCCAAGATACTGATTGGCTGTTTCCTTCTCCAAACTTGTTTTATCCTCAAAAAGAAACCAGAAAAAACAAAAGAAAAAATAACGGATTTGTTTTTCTTCTCCAATAAGTTTTCCACGTTTGATTTGAAGGCGAAATTCCTTTAAAAGATCATTTAGCTCAGTGATTTTTCGATAATACGTTGCAGAACTGATCGCATAGTTCAGCTGAAAATAGTCACAAGTCAATTCTCCTTTCGAAAATAACTGATTGACCATTTGAAACTTGATCGACTTTTCCAGAAAAAGGACAACAACTTTTTTCAATGGAAAAGTTGGTTCTTTTTTCAAAGAGATATTTTCACCGTTTAATGTTATTTCAACTTGCTTGTTTACTTGATTTTCTTCAAGAAAACTTTGCAGGAAAGACAAATATTCATTTAGTGTTGGCAAGCTAATTTGAAATTCACTGACTAGCTCGTTTTTTGTTGCGTGGCCTTGATTGTTGTATAAAAATAATAATATATCATTCATATAATCAAAGGGTTTTTCTAAAAAATCTCGTTTCAGCATAATAGACACCTCACTTTAAGGATACTTGATTCATGGGGAAATGGCAATACGCAACTTATAAAAAGAAATTTACTAGCTATTATTATTTTAAAAAAACGAATTTTTATATATAATGGGATGTAATGTTGTTATTATTTTGTATATATATAAACATAGCGATGGCATAGTCGATTGAAGGGAGAAGAACTTTAGTGAAAGTAGTAATTATCGGAGCCTCCCATGGGGGACTTCAGGCAGCATTAACATTAAAGAGATTAAATCCTCAAACTGAGGTTATTCTAATTGAAAAAAGAAGTGAGATCAGTTTTGTTTCAAGCGGAATCGTATTGAAAATGAATCAATTGGTTGATGATTTGGACAAAGTGAGGTATCTGACTCTAGAAGAATTGAATAATAAAGGGGTAGACGTTTTAATTAATGCAACAGTTACTACAATAGATCCAGAGAAAAAATACATCGTTTATGAGGACGCTTCTAACAACGTGATTGAAATTAGCTATGAAAAGCTGATCCTTGCAACGGGCTCAAATCAATTTTCAACAAATATAACATTACCAAGTAAAGATAAAGTAACTGTCTTCAAAAGTTATCCTAGTTCTGTAGAAGTATTGGAAAAATTGGAACAGTCAAAATCGATCTCAATTGTTGGCGGAGGCTACATTGGTGTAGAATTGTGCGATGCATTGAAAGATCAAGGCAAAGAAATTCATTTGATTGAAAGTGCAGGTTCAGTTCTTTTTCGATACTTAGATAAGGAACTTTCTTCACTGATTGAAGAAAAAATCGTTGCATCTGGTGTGAAACTTCATTTAAATGAAAGTGTTATTAGCTTCTCAGAATTAGAAGAAGAGCTATTTGTTACAAATACAACGAATGAAGAAATTAGAAATAATTATGTAATTATTGCGGTAAACGCTCGTCCAGATAGTCGATTAGTCAAAGAGTTTTTAGATTTAAATGCTAATGGAACGATACGAGTCAACGAACATATGCAAACAAGTGATCCAGATATATTTGCTTTAGGTGACGTGATTTCTTATCCAGTTCGTAATAGCTACCGTAAATCGTTTGTTCCTTTAGTCAATAATGTTGTCAGAAGTGCAACAGTTGCGGCAATGAATGTTCTGGGACATATGATTAAATATAAAACGACTCAAAAAACAACGGCAACGAAAATCTTCAACAGTTATGTTGCTAGCACAGGGTTAACAGAAGAAGAAGCAAAGTTTGAAGGAATCGAAGTGGAAAGCACCTTTTTAACATTGCCATGTCAACTACCTTATCTTGAATTACAAGAAGAAGTACATATCAAAATGGTTTTCGAAAAAGGAACGCACAAACTGATTGGTGGTCAATTAATGTCTGAAAAAGACATTACACAATCAATTAATACCTTATCTTTGGCAATTGAGAAAGAGACAACCTTAGAAGAATTAGTGACACTAGATTTTTATTTTAATCCAGGAATCAATCAGCCAATGGGAATTATAGGACGAGCAGCATATGAATTTTTGATAGAAAAGTATAAATCTTGATAATTTAATAACATGTATTATTATATTTTTGAAATGATTTAGCACTTTAATTAAACATAAAAAATGGCTTGCCCGATTCGTTAGAGAAACAGCAAAACAACGTCCTTTTCGTTTTGTTGTTTTTTTGCATAATTGTTATTTTTGTAAATAAATCAAAATACTACTACTTATTGTTATTTAAGTTTATAATAGAATAAAATTCTAGGGGGCATCGCCGATGAAAGCAGAAGAAAAGAAATTTTATGACTTCATAATGGATCGAACTAAACCAGATCATCAAGAAGACATGAAACATTTGCTGGCAGAATTGATGGAAAGAAAATCAACGGATAAACTCGATAAAATGTACCTGATGAGTGTGGTTCCTAGAGCACTTTCTTATCTGGATCCTGATTCAGTGAACGAAGTCAAAAAAGTTGTATCAGAGTTTTCAGCAAAATTATAAGTAAAAAATAAAGGCAAGCTGATTCATTCGGATGAGTTTGTCTTTTTTTAGGTGCTAGAAAGAATAAGTAGAAGAGGTAAATTAATAAAAAATAGTTCGTTACATGACAAAAACAAATACATAGAAGAGCTCTCTACGACAGTTCTAGAAACTTGTCGTAGAAATAGACAAAAAATGGATTTTTCATTTGTTATTGATAAAAAAACTATGCTAAAGTATATCAGTCATTAAAAAGAGTAGGTGAGCAGGATGAAACATATAAAAAATACATTCAAGTTATTTAAATTAGATTGGCAACGCATTTTTAAGAACCCAATCGCTACATTTTTGATCATTGCACTGATGATTATTCCATCACTTTATGCATGGTTCAATATCAAAGCTTTGTGGGATCCTTACGCAAACACTGGAGAATTGCCAATTGCGGTATACAGTGACGACAAAGCAGCAAGTTTTCAAGGTAAGGAAGTTGATATAGGGAAAGAAGTCCTGAAAAACCTTCATGAAAATAAACAATTAGGCTGGAAGTTTGTTGATTCAAAAGAAGAATTAGACAAAGGGGTAAAATCTGGTAAATATTTTGCTGGGATTTATTTACCGAAAGACTTTTCTAAAGATTTATTGAGTTTTACGACAGGTGAAATCGTCAAACCTAAAATAGAGTATTCTATCAATGAAAAAATCAATGCGATTGCACCAAAAATTGCAGAAAAAGGCGCTTCTTCTTTACAAGCCCAAATAACCGATCAATTTACCAAAACTGCAAGTAGTACCTTAGTTACGGTATTTAATGATATAGGCTATAATTTAGATTCTAATTTAATCAGTATCACCAAAGTAAAAAATATGATTTTATCAACGGATGAGAACATTGAGCAAATCGACAAGTATACACAAGAAGTCGTAGCACTTCATGGCAAAATGCCAGAACTGAAAACAAAATTAGCAAAAGCCAATGAATTTGTGGACTATTTACCGCAAGTGGATGCTTTAGGAACAAAATTGGTGGATTTAAATGATAAAATGCCGACGATCAAAGAGCAGGCTAAAGTTATTTTAACCTTGCAAGAAAAAATTCCAGAAATTCAAAATGCGGGTAAACAATTAGCGATGATCGATGAAGATTTTGCTTCCGTCGAACAAACCATGACTGATGGAATCAATGAAGCAAAACAAGGATTAACGATCATCCAACAAGTTCAAACGGCTTTACCAGATATTGAAAAACTTGGAGATCAGGCAGATCAATTGGCGACAGCGACCAAAGATGGTGCAACAAAATTACAAGAAGCGTTGCCAAGTATTACTAGCAGTATCAAAGTAACCTTAGAGTCTGTTCAAACCATTGGCTCCAATGTATCCGCAATTGCTGGACAAATCGAACAATTATTGACAGACAATGAATTAACGCCAGATGAACGTGCAGCTTTAAAACAAATGTTGCAACAATTTAGCGATAGTTTAGGTAAACAACAAGTAGCGATCGATCAATTAGCCGCGATGCTGACAGATATTCAAAATTCTTCTGGTAATCAAGATCTTCAACCAATCATTGATAGCTTGAACAATTTGAGCACACTAATCGGTGGCTTGAAAGTGAGAGTAGATAGTATTGACGCGGATTCAATTTCAGTGGATCAATTAAAAGCTGTTCTTGCTGAGATCGAAAGTATGGCTGGAAACATTGCTGGGATTGCAGGTAGTATCAATGTCGATGCAGTTGCAGCGAATGTAAATGATATATTAACCAAACTAATCAATACGATTTCAACTGCACAAGGTCTGCTTAGTCAAGCAAAACAAATTGACTTTGCCACACTATTAAATTCAACTCAAGCGACTGTTGCCAATGCGATCGGTATTTTAGAAAAATATCAAGCAGAATTACCAGCGATCAAACAAGAAGTTCATGATGCAAATGTATTACTGAACGGACATATGGAGACGATCGTCAATGGTATCAATAAAGGCGCAGATCTTTATAACAACGAGTTACCTGTAATAGAAGAAAAACTGGGCTTAGCAGCAAGCTTTATTAAAAATGATTACCCAGAAATCAAAGAAAACATTACTGGAACATTAAAAACAGTCAACGAAAAAATGCCAGATTTAGAATCTGCTTTAAACAAAGCCAATGATTTAGTTCAAAACGATTGGCCAAACATTAAAACAGGGCTTCATAAAGCCGCTGAAGCGATTCGTAAAGGTGAAAAGGACGTTGACCTTGGACAAGTGATAAAACTGCTTAAACTGGATGCTAACGCGGAAAGTGACTTCTTTGCAAAACCAGTTGAAGTATCTGAACATAAAATTTATCCAATTGCCAATAATGGTTCAGCTAGTACGCCGTTTTACACAGCATTGTGTCTGTGGGTCGGAGCCGTATTATTTTCAAGTGTGGCAACCACTGATTTTTATTTAGATGAAAAAGACCGTGGTAAATATTCTAAACGGGAACAATTTTCTGCAAGAATGCTAACATTCTTAGTGATGGGCTTAGCGCAAGCCTTGATCGTGACTTTAGGGAATTACTTCGTACTAGGAGTAGATGTGAGACAGCCATTTTATAGTGTCTTGTTTGCCTTGTTGATCGCCTTTACGTTTATGATGATGGTTTATGTACTTGTGGCGCTGTTCGGCAATGTCGGAAAAGGTGCTGCGATCATTATCTTAGTCCTCTCCATTTCAGGCGGGGGCGGAAATTATCCGATCCAAGTTTCCGGCAAGTTCTTCCAGTTTATCAATCCGTTTTTACCATTTACCCATGCGGTGAATTTATTACGGGAGTCAGCAGGCGGAATTTATTGGCCAAATGCTTGGAAAGCGATTATTATTTTAGCGATGATCGCGATTGTTTTCTGTGTATTAGGGATATTCTTATATCCTTATATTGAAGAAAAAACGAAGAAATTTGCGAAAGTTTCTCATGAAAGTCATATTTTCCATTAAAATGAATCACGAATCGAAAAAGACCGAGTCAAAAGCGTTTAGCTCCGAGAGAATAGCAGGAGTAGCTTTTGTCTCGCTCTTTTTTGTTCATTTTTTCAAGGCAAACCTAACAAAAAAACAAAGAACGCCCATCAATCAACTTGGGTCTTTCTAAACAATAAAAAGTCACTAATAAAAATAGGATTTCACTATACAAATGATCAGAATCATTTTATAGTCTTAAGATATGCTAAAAATGAGGTAGGGATGATTATGATAAATTTTTTAATAGATCGTTTTGAAAAAAGACAACCAAAAAATTCAGATACGCGAACAGCCTTTGGTATTTTTGCAGGAGTTGTCGGCTTGTTATCTAACTTACTTCTTTTTGTAGGGAAACTATTGATCGGCTTGGTTTCAGGCAGTGTGTCGATCATGGCCGATGCCATGAATAACTTGTCAGATACCGTTTCTTCGGTTTTAACTTTAGTTGGTTTTTATATTGCGGGCAAACCTGCAGATAAAGAGCATCCGTACGGTCATGAACGTTTTGAGTATATCAGTGGGATGTTAGTGTCATTGTTGATCACATTTGTTGGTTTTCAATTCTTTATGACTTCAATCGAACGAATCAAAGCACCACAAAGTATCAAAGTGACGCCAGTGATTCTGATCATTTTAGTTTTGTCGATTTTGATCAAAGTTTGGCAAAGTGTGTTTTATAAACGGGTAGCCAAAAAAATTGATTCAAATACCCTTGTTGCAACAGCTAAAGATAGTTTAAACGACGTCTTCACAACGATTGCGGTTTTAGTCTCAGCAACGGTTGAAGGTGTTACGGGGCTAAAAATCGATGGCATCGTTGGTTTGGTCATTGCTTGTTATATTATTTTTAGTGGCTTGCAATTGATTCGTGAGTTTATAAATGAGTTGATGGGGTTACGCCCAGACCAAGCAGCGATCGATCAAATGAAATTGTATCTATCCTCTGTTTCAGAAATCGTGGGGTATCATGACTTGCTGATTCATCAATATGGACCAAACAAAACCTTTGCGTCAGTTCATATTGAAATTGATGATCGCTGGGATTTGACCAAAGCACATGAAACAATTGATGAAATCGAGTTAGAGTTTAGGCAAAAGCTAGGCGTGGATCTTGTTTGCCATATTGATCCAGTAAATTTATATGACCAAAGACAACAGTTTATTCATCAGGAACTGAAAAAAATCATTAAAGGAATCGATAGTGAATTAAAAGGGCACGACATTCGTTTAGTTGAACATGGCGGTAAACCACGTATCTTATTTGACTTAGTCGTTCCAAATCAGTTTAAAGCAACAGATCAGGAGCTAAAGATTCGGATTCAGGAACAAGTTTACAGAAATATTGGTGACTATCCAGTGGAAGTAACCTTTGACCACAATTATTTACTCTAAATATTTAGAAAATGATGAAATATCGATATAAATCTGTTTTATTTTCTCAAAAAAAATATAAAATCAGTTGTTTTATCTAAAAAAATGAAAAAATATTCTTCTTTAACGTGGTACCATAGGGATGGATTGTTAGGAGGAATTAAAAAGATGAATAGTGAGTTATTGGTTGTTCTATATTTTTTCGTTGTGGTGATCGTTGTGTTGACATTGGTGATTGTCAGAGATAAGCAATTTTTAAGGACTTTATTAGAGAAAAAAGAGTTACACCAAGAGGAAATCACGGATTTAAAATTAGAAAAAGTCCGTTTGAAACATATTATAAAAATGCAGGATGAAACCATTACCCACATGCTGAATTCAAGCCCGCAATACTCTAAACAGATAGAGCTAGAGTACTCAAAAAATGCGATAGTAGAAGAACATGCACCCTTAGAGTGGGATTTGGGTGAATATGAAAGTATGAATCAAGAGTATTACCAATCGTAAAATAAAAAGAAGTGACTGAGCGATATCCACAAGGGATTTTCCTCAGTTATTTCTTTTTATTCTTGTATCTAAATTCGCAAAATCATATACTGATTAAAAAAGGGGGATTTTGAATGGAAGCACAATTGATTGTCCTTGGTTTTGTGGGACTGATTATTTTAATCATCACTGTAATGGAAATCTATAATCGCCTAAAATTGAGAGCAATGGTTAAAAGTCAATGGGGGACGTTTCCAAGTTCGCGTTTCTTTGATAAAGAAGAAAGCTTGAAAGAAGCGTGGAGTCAGGCAAAAAAGTACCGAAATTACGATAGTGAAATCGATGATATTACTTGGTATGACTTAGACGGCTTTGCCTTATTTGAGCGAATCAATGGAACTTATTCAAGTATAGGGTCAGAGGCACTGTATCAACGTTTACGAAATTTTAATTTTTCTAAAGAAAGCCATGATCGTTTGGAGAAATTAATCGATTATTATCAACAAAATCCGACTATTCGAGAAGAGCTGCAATTTCATTTTGCCTGTTTAGGGAAGCAAGATAAAAATAATGTAGAAAGCTATTTAAGTGAAACCAGAAGCCAAGAATTGCCTAAAACAAAATTGTATCTATTCTGCGGATTATTGCCAATTCTATTGCTGATAGTTGTGTTGGTATTTCCAACGTCGTTATCCATATTATTGCTATTAGGCTCAATCTTATTCAACGTCATCTATTATCAAGTAAAAAAGGCAAAACTCCAACGTGAGCTGACTTGTATGGGCTATTTGGTTCAAACGGTTGCCTGTGCTAAGAAAATAGCGAAAATAAAAACACCTTTTCAAGAAGAGCTGACGAAAAATTTACGACCACTTGCTGCGATGACCAAGTTTGGTATTTCTTTTCGAATGAAGTCAAATAGTGATGCGGAGCTGATGTTTGATTATTTCGCGATGATTTTTATGTTACCATTTATTTCCTATAATTTTGTTTTGGAAAAATTGAAGAATTATGAGTTGCAAGCAAAAGAAATGTGGCGTTTATTGGGAGAGCTAGAAGTAGCTGCCGCTGTGTTAAATTTTCGAATGGTCATGCCTGATACCAGTCAGCCGGTTTTTTCAGAAGAAATTCAAGTGCTAGGTGAAGAAGTCTATCATCCATTACTAACAGAACCGGTGCCAAATGAGGTGAATTGGACCAAAAATACGCTTGTAACAGGTTCTAATGCTTCAGGTAAGTCAACGTACGTCAAAAGTGTGGCAATCAGCTGTATCCTTTCTGCAACGATTCACACAGCTTTAGCAACGCACTTCCAATTACCATTTGGCCATATTTTAACATCAATGGCAGTGGAGGATGATATTTTTGAAGGGGACAGCTATTTTATAGCAGAAATAAAATCGGTCAAACGCGTGCTGGACTTGGCTGAAACAACTGTTCCTTGTTTGTGTTTTATCGATGAAATATTAAAAGGTACGAATACGATCGAGCGCATTGCTGCCTCATCTAGTATGGTGCATTGGTTAGATGCGTATCCGTCCTTAGCGTTTGTTGCGACGCATGATATTGAACTGACAGAAATTTTAAAAGGATCGTGTGATAATGTTCATTTTGAAGAACAGGTTACTAAAGAACAAGGCGTGACCTTTGATTATCAATTGCGGCAAGGTCCTTCTACAACAAGAAATGCTATTCAGTTGTTGGATGTGCTGAATTATCCCCAAAGCATTGTTGAACAAGCGAAAAAAGAAGCAGACTATTTTGATCAACATCGATCATGGCAAATAATAGAATAGTAAAAAAGACAAGGACTGGCATCAGAGCTGTTCTTGTCTTTTTTACTAGCCTAAAAACAGCGTAAAAGTGGGATAGTTTTGATGAAAAGAGAATCTTGCTAAAATGTTAGAAACAATGTTCTAAGAATTTGTTAAATAGAGAAAGAGGAAGAGATAAATATTTCAATAGTTTAGCAGGTAAATAATTGACAATCGTCATTTATGGGCGTAGCATATGTGATTGTTTGCGGAAAAAGCATATTCTTTTCTGAAAATAAAATAGAAAAAAATCAAAGAAGGAGAGGTTGATCAAGTGGACTACTTAAAACGATTATTTATCGGAAAACCGTTAAAATCAACTGAAAACGATGAGCATAAGTTGAGTCGTTTTGCTGCACTGGCCTTATTGTCATCAGATGCACTATCATCAATTGCCTATGGGACAGAACAAATCGTTGTTGTACTGGTTACATTATCTGCTGCTGCTATTTGGTATTCGTTGCCCATCGCTGCTTTTGTTATTATTTTACTTATTTCATTAACGTTATCTTATCGGCAAATCATTCACGCCTATCCTCATGGTGGTGGCGCTTATGTTGTCAGTAGCGAAAATTTAGGGAAGAATGCCGGTTTAGTGGCTGGTGGTTCATTGCTGGTCGATTATATGCTGACCGTGGCCGTATCCGTTTCAGCAGGTGCTGAGGCAATCATTTCAGCGGTACCAGCATTGTATGGTCACCAAGTGGCTATCTCGATTGTGATCGTGTTGTTGATCATGTTGATGAATCTACGCGGATTGAGAGAATCTGCTAGTTTCTTGATGTTCCCTGTGTATAGTTTTATTACAGTGATCACATTATTGATTGGGACTGGTTTGTTCAAAATCATGACAGGGGCGGTTCCTTTACACGCAACAGCCATACCAGGTACAGTTGTTCCAGGTATTACGATTGCGTTGGTGTTACGAGCCTTCTCTTCAGGCTCTTCTTCACTGACTGGAGTGGAAGCCATTAGTAATGCGGTACCGTTTTTCAAAAAGCCTAGAGCAAAAAATGCTGCAGGAACGTTAACGCTAATGGCTGCAATCTTAGGTTTTTTCTTTGTTGGAATTACGTTCATCAATTATTGGTATGGAATCGTGCCACAAAATGAAGTGACGGTATTAGCGCAAATCGGGAAAGCTGTTTTTGGTCAAAACGTCCTTTATTATGTACTGCAATTTGCAACAGCATTGATTTTAGCTGTAGCAGCCAATACAGGTTTTTCAGCCTTTCCAGTGTTAGCCTATAACTTAGCCAAGGATAAATTCATGCCCCATATGTACATGGATCGTGGAGATCGTTTAGGCTATTCAAATGGGATTTTGACTTTGGCAGCAGGTTCTGTTGTACTGTTATTGATCTTCCAAGGATCGACAGAACGTTTGATTCCGCTATATTCAATCGGGGTCTTTATTCCCTTTGCTTTATCTCAGACAGGGATGGTGCTGAAATGGCGGAAAGAAACGAAAAAATGGTTATCAAAATCAATTGCGAATATTGTTGGAGCCTTCATTTCTTATGCAATCATCGTTATTTTGTTCATGTATCGTTTAGGCGATATCTGGCCGTTCTTTATTATTATGCCTGTGTTGATTTTTGTTTTTTACAGTATTCATACTCATTACCAAAATGTAGCGGAACAATTACGTTTAGAAGAAACGGTCAAGCAGCAGGGATTTTATGGTAATACAGTGATTGTCTTAGTCGGAAATGCTACTCAAGCTAATGTGGGAGCTGTCAATTATGCTCGTTCAATCGGTGATTATGTAGTAGCGATGCATGTCTCCTTAGATGAAAACGTTGAAAAGGAAAAAGAAATCGAAGCCGCTTTTAAGCAACATTTTCCAGATATTCGTTTTTCTGTCGTCCATTCATCTTATCGTTCGATCACCAATCCAATTCTTCGTTATGTGGACTTAGTAAGTCGAAATTCAGCCAAACGGAATTACACGACAACTGTGTTGATTCCACAGTTTGTGCCTAATCGGCGCTGGCAAAATATTTTGCATAATCAGACGAGCTTGCGTTTACGTTTAAAATTATCATGGCGGGAAAATATTGTGGTTGCGACGTATAGTTATCATTTGAAGAAATAATAAAAGCAAGTAAGGATCTGAAGAGATTCTTACTTGCTTTTTATGTTAGAGCTAAACAGACTCATACGTTTTTACTTGATCCAGCTGCAACCGTTAAATCCTTCGGTGATAACGAAAACTAATTCACAGGGAAAAGCGCCCTGTTAAAATTATTTTTCTTATATCACTCAGGATCTGAGCAAACGTGTTCCGCTTTTCTATGATCTAGCTACATGAACCAGCTCTTCGGAAAAAAGATAAATCCTGTTTGTGATAAAGAGCATCACTAACAGGATTTCCTATTTTTCAGTCAGAGCAAAACGGGCTCATTCCGCTTTTCTATGATCCAGTTGCACAAAACAGCCTTTGAGGAAAATAGATAATCTGAACAGAGAACAAAGAACGTTCTATATCCAGATTCCTAATTTTCTCTAAGGCTAAGCGTTTTGTTTCGCTTTTCTATGATCTAGCTATATGAACCAGCTCTTCGGAAAAAAGATAAATCCTGTTTGTGATAAAGAGCATCACTAACAGGATTTTCTATTTTTCAGGCAGAGCTAAACGGCTCATTCCGCTTTTCTATGAATGTTTACTCGCCGGATCTAATCGGCGTTCGATCATGCCCAACACCCAGTCAGTAATGATCGCCATCAAAGCAGTTGGTAAAGCCCCAACAAGGATAATGGCGGTACCATCTGTGGCATTGGTTCCGCGGATGATGATATCACCCAGTCCACCAGCGCCAACAAAAGCACCAATTGCGGTGATTCCGATTGCGACAACTAAAGCATTTCGAATTCCTGCCATGATCACAGAAACAGAAAGCGGTAATTCTACCATGTAAAGTCGCTGCCATTTAGTCATCCCCATGCCTTTACCGACATCTAAAATATTTCGATCGACCTGGATCATCCCAGTATACGTATTTTTGATGATTGGCAATAATGAATAGAGAAAGACAGTGACAATAACAGTATTGACGCCAAGTCCTAGACCTAGCATCAAAATGGAAAGCATTGCTAGAGAAGGAACTGTTTGGATCAAGTTTGCAATACTTACGACCCAACCAGCCATTTTTCTTCTACGGGCAATGAAAATCCCGATTGGAATACCCACGATAGCGGCAAATAATACACCATAAATGGAAATCAGAAAATGTCGAACAAACTGACTCAAAACATAACTACCGTTTTGCTCAAAGTAATAGAAGAACTGTTGCAGTAAATTCATATCTTGTAGGTTCTGCATTATTTTCCACCTCCTTCAGATTCGAAGAAATGGTGTTCTTTTAAGAAGTTGTCTGCAACAGTTTCTGGTTCCATCAAATCATTGTCTGCTTGATAGTTCAGTTTTTGCATCGTTTCCGTTGAAATTTTGCCTGATAATTTAGCTAATACATCCTTCAGTTCAGGATGTTTTTTCAAGATTTCGTCTGTTGCAACCGCACAGGCATCATAAGGTGGGAAGAAGTGTAGATCATCTTCTAAAATCACCAAATCATAGCTGCCGATCCGACCATCTGTTGAATAACCTAGAACAACATCCATCTTGTCAGCGGCAACAGCATCATACACTAAACCGATCTGCATTGGGAAAACACGTTTAAAATCGAAGCCGTATGTTTCAGTGAAGCCTTTGTAGCCATCTCCTTTACGGTCGATCCAAGACGTATCAACACCAGCAGTTAATTGATCACCAACTTTTTTAAGGTCGCTGATGGTTTTTAAATTATATTTTTTGGCAGTTTCTTGTGTGACCATAAAAGCGTAGGTATTAGCAAATCCATAGGAATTAAACCATTTTTGCTGAAATCTTTTTTGAAATTCAGATTGAACAACATCAAAGGCCTTTTTCGGATCTTTGATCGGTTCTAAGTTTAATGTTGTCGTTAAATCAGTTCCGGTATAACGGGCAGCTGAAATTTGTGCATCGCCATTCATCATAGCTTGATGATTGATCGTAGTTGTGGCTAAGTTGTTGATGATCGTCGTTTTTTCATCCGTATAATGTTCGATCATACCAGCAACTAAGCTGGCTAAGATTTGTGCTTCCGATGTGATTCCTCCGGTAATGGAAATGGTTGAATCATCAGAGTTAGATGCTAGTCCAGGTAAAGAACAGCCTGCTAATAGCAACGCACTGCAACAAGTCAACAGTAATAATTTAAGTTTTTGTTTCATTATTATTCCGCCTCCCTTAATGCTTTAGGCGTCAATTTTTTCTCCAACAGTCCTAATAATAAGTCGGCAGCTAGCGCTAAAATTGTGACAGGAATCGTTCCAGCGAAAATCAAATCAGGTTGGTAGTTGTTTAATCCACTGAAAATGAAATCGCCAAGACCACCAGCACCAATGTAAGAAGCAAGTGTTGCCCATGCAATCACATAGACTGCAGCTAGGCGAATCCCAGCCATGATTGTCGGCATAGCGATTGGTAATTCGACCATAAAAATCGATTGGACATTGGTCATCCCCATCCCTTTAGCAGCATCTTTATAATCTGAGCTGACTTCGCGGATACCGATATACGTATTTCGTAAAATAGGTAATAAGGAGTAAATAAACAATGCAATGATTGCTGGAATTTTTCCAACACCAAAAATTGGGATCATCAAAGCAAGTAAAGCCAGTGATGGAACGGTTTGTAAGGCACTGGTCAACCCGATAATGATTGCTGCGGTTCTTTTAGTTCGGGTCAACAGGATGCCAATCGGCACAGCAAACAAAATCCCCAGTAGCAGTGCTATCCCAGAAATAAAAATATGTTCACCAATTTTAGTGACAAGTTCATTTCCTCTTTCTAATAAAAACTGATTCATTTTTTTACACCTCCGCTTGAGGCTGTTTGACATCAGTTGCTTCTGATTCATTTTGAGTTGGAGCAGTTTCTTCTGTTTCTTCTTCACCCCAGATAACATCGTAAACGATATCTACTAAGGAAGCTCTGGTTAAAATACCCACGACTTTTTGTTGGTCGTCTACAACAGGAACGTATTTTAAACCACGTTTTAAAATTCGTTGCAACGTGTCGCGTAGTAAAGAAGATTTTTTTACAAAGAAGACTTTTGGATTCATGATATCACTAACACTGGTAGCCGTATTTCTGCGGCGATCAAGTGTTTCAACATCGATAAAGCCTTTTAAGACTCCAGCCCCATCAACAACTAAGAGTGTATCAACCCGTTTTTCTCTCATTAGTTTGATTGCTTCTGATAATGATTTTTCTGGTGTGATCGTAATCGCATTGTTCAACATTACTTCACCAACTGTTGTAATATCTGGCTTGGCTTGGATCAAACGATCTTCACCAATTAATTCTTCGACAAATTCGTTGACTGGATGACGTAAAATATTATCCGGCGTATCAAATTGGATCACTTTACCTTCACTCATAATGGCAATTCGATTCGATAATTTTAACGCTTCATCCATATCATGTGTTACAAATACAATTGTTTTTCCTAAACGTTCTTGTAAATCTTTGACTAAGTCTTGTAAAGAGTCTCTTGTAATTGGATCTAATGCACCAAAAGGTTCATCCATCAAGATAATATCTTGATTAGCTGCAAGAGCCCGAACAACGCCGATTCGTTGTTGTTGTCCACCAGATAATTCGTTAGGATAACGATCAAGCATTTCTCTAGGTAGCTCCACTAAATCGATCATTTTTTCTGCGATTTTATTGCGCTCTTCAAGGTCTACTTTCAATAACTTCGGTACAAGTACGATGTTTTCTCTAATTGTCATATGCGGCATCAACCCGATATTTTGAATAACATACCCGATTTTTCTACGTAACTCCACTGGATTAATCGTTTGAATATCTTCACCATTGATCAAGATTTTTCCTTTTGATGGATCAGTCATTCGATTGATCATTCTCATAGAAGTTGTTTTTCCGCTACCACTGGTTCCGATAAAGCAGATAAATTCACCTTTATCAAAAGACAGATTGATGTCATCTACAGCGATTTTACCGCCTTTGTAAATTTTTGAAACATGTTGAAATTCGATCAACTTTCTCACCCCAAATTCTTTTTTCGTGTTCTTGTTTCTTTACAGATATCAATGTTTCCTAACAAATGTTTCTACTACTAGTATGCTACAAAACAACGATTTGGACAAATCAGAGGTTTTTATGACCATTCTTAAGGTCAAAAATAATGAGATGATCAACATATTTTTCTAAGAAATGCTGGAAAAAGTTAGGGAAGAAGGACTTATCAACTATTATTCTATTGACAATAGTTAGAAACCTTAGTATATTGTTGACTAGCAACTACTATTTTATGAATAATAGGAGGCGAAAAGGAGAGAAAATGGAAAAATTTGGGTTATGGTATTTGGTATTTAGTTTGAGTTATTTGTTTTTATTTTATCTTGTAGCGAAGAGAAATGAAAATTATCGGAAATTTGTCTTAACTGGTTTTGTTATTATCCAATTTATTTACTTAGCTTGGCGGTTTGTTTATACGATTCCTAGTGGAAGTATTGTTGAAACGATTGCCGGGAGTTTATTATATCTGGCGGAATTTATGGGATTCATTCAGGCCTTTACTCTAGTGATCTTATTTTGGAAGCCGTATAAACGGAAAAAAAAAACAGTAGATGAATTAAAAGTGTTACCCACTGTTGATATTTTGATCGCTACATATAATGAAAATATTGATATTTTAGAAAGAACTGTTGTAGGGTGTTTATCTATTGACTATCCTAAAAAGCTATTAAAGATCTATCTTTGTGATGATGGAGATCGCTCGATGGTAAAAAAATTAGCAGAAAAACATCATGTTGAATTTATTGCTCGTCCTACACATGAACATGCCAAGGCTGGAAATTTAAATTATGCACTAACCAAAACTAGCGGAGAAATTATTGTGACTCAAGATGCAGATATGGTGCCTAAACGTGAGTTTTTACAACGAACGCTTGGGTATTTTGCGCAAGAAGATGTTGGGTTTATTCAAACACCGCAAACGTTTTTTAATTCCGATATATTTCAACACAATCTATATTTAGATAGTGAAATCAATAATGAACAAGACTTTTTTATGCGTAGTTTAGAAGAAGGCAAAGATCAGTTCAATGCCGTACTTTACGTAGGAAGCAATGCATTATTTAAGCGAGCGGCCTTAGATTCGATCGGTGGATTCACAACAGGTGTGATCACAGAAGATATGGCTACAGGTTTATTGTTACAAAATAATGGCTGGCAAGGCGTCTTTGTTAATGAAGCACTCGCTTCAGGACTTTCGCCGGAAACGCTAGCAGATTATGTGAAACAACGGGATCGTTGGGGACGTGGTAATGTCCAAGTTGCTAAAAAATATACATTAAAGAAACTGAAAAATTTAACCTTCATTCAAAAATGGTTTTATCTTGATGGTGTGCTGTACTGGTATTCTGGCATGTATAAATTGATTTATTTACTATGTCCATTTTTATATTTGGTTTTTAACATTTCAAGCTTGAAAACGACGTTGGCGCAACTAGTGATATTTTGGCTACCAGCATTTTTATCGGGGAGTCTGATGTATAAGTCAGTTGCTAGAAAAAAATATAATTCCTTCATAAGTAACATTTATGAACTTGTTACAGCACCGCAAGTTTCTTGGGCCGTTTGGAAAGAGACCTTGTTTAGTCCTAAAAAGAATAAAAAGTTCCATGTGACGATTAAAGGGATCCAAGGGGGAAAAGGCTACTTTGATTGGCGCAATTGCAAAATTCAGATTCTATTATTAGGGCTTAACTGCTTCGCTTTGATTTATTACATCTGGCAATTAGATCTAAGTCAGCTACAGTGGTGGAATGTGTTATCCATCAATGTTTATTGGTTGTTGTATAACATTGTTAGTTTGACCGTAGCCGTTTGTGTCGCATATGAACGACCACGTTTACCAATGATCGTTCCAGTTGAGTATCAAGGCAAATTAATGAAAGAAGATCAAGAAATCCCCGTTCAAATCAATTATTTAGGTGAGAAAAGTGTGACCATCATTGCCAATCAACAAGATCCGTATCTAAGCACGTTACTTGATCCAGAAGCAGGATTTCTGTCTTTTCAGAAAATAAAAAATGTAAAACTGGTTCGTTCGCGTACTATTAATGTAACAGGAGAAGTTGAAATCACATTCAAAATTCAAAAGTTTTCACGAAAGAATCACTATCGCTGGTTAGGGCTGATTTATTCTGATCCAACCTATGGAATTGGTGATATCCAGTCAATCAGAGTTAAGTTTTATACGATTTTTAAATATATAGTCAAAAATAGAAAAGATGCACAAAAAAATCAACAGTTACTGTCATAAAGGAGCCAATTAGACGTATGAAAAAAAAAAGAATAATTATGATGCTAGCGTTTATAGTTGTTGTTTTCACTGGATGCGCAAAGAATGCTGATCCTAAAGATGTCGCTACAGCTTTCATCAATAATGTAATTTATGATCGAGATAAAGAAGCTGGGGAAAACTATTTTTATCAGTTAGACGCACCTAGCCAAGAAGACTTGACACAAGACTTTTCTGAATTGTTCGGTCTTTCAAAAGAACAAGCAAAAGAGTTAGTAACGATCTATCAGGAGCGACTTGAAAAGGAAACTAGTTTTTCGGTAAAGGTAAAAAATAGCAAGGCGAAAAAACAAGAAGTAGAAGTGACGGTTACAGGACTGGATCAGACGGCATTTGATCAAGTCATTGATCAAAAAACCGATGAAGAATTGGTCCAATGGTTAAAGAATAAAGGCTATGATATGATCGGAAAATTAGATGATATCGACAAGATTTCTGACGAAAAGCAATTAAATGGGATTTTAAAAGAATTAGATGCATTAAAAGATGAAGACCTTAATCAAATCCAATTTGAAGCACTGAAAAAAACGTTTAAAGAGTTGAAGGCTTCCAAAGAGTCAAAGACGATCCATTTAGAACTGGAACCAGATAAAAAAGAGCAGAAATATTGGATCATAGTAGATGAAGAAAAACGTTTTAACGAATTGCTAGATGCTTTCCAAGGATAACTAGAGTAAAGAAATATGTTGATTAAGGAGAAGTTAGAATGAAAAAATTTATAGTATTTTGCATAGCTCTTTTAATGATCGGGATCGGGACGACCCAGACGGTAAATACCGCAGATGCTGCTTTTTCAAAAGATGAGGCAGTTAGGGAACGGTTTGCTTTAAAAAGAGAAAGACTAGCAGAAGTCGTGTCTAAAAAGATCGCTCATGTTGAGAACTCAATCAAGACAAAACTAAAAGAGCAAGAGGCAAAAAAAGTTCAAAAACAAAAAGAAGAGGCTGAAAAGAAAGAGGCCGCTACAAAAGCAGAAGAAGAAAAAGTAGCCAGTCAAGCTGCAGCTCAAGAAGCAGCAAATGAACAAGCAGCAGGATCAGGCCAAGCGACAGCCCAACAACCAGTAGAACAGGCCCAACCTCCACTAGCACCTGAAACTGTTGAGGAGCCTGAAGCGGTGTCTGGTGCCTCGGCTAATGGACGGGAAAGAGGCCAACAAAACAGAGAGTGGGGCCGGCAGTTGGGTGATCCTAATTTGACACCAGAAGAGCGTCAAGGTATCATTCAAGAGAAAAAGAATTACAACCGCAATAACCACCGATAAAGGACTGAACAAGATTTGTACCAAAGACTAAAGCCCTTTGGTGCAGCGCTTAATTTGCTGTTTTTGAAATTAGACATGTGCTCTTTTCATAGTCGATTTATTTCAGTGGTTACTTACTAGAAACTGCGGGTAATTTGTCAATCAAAACTGTGATAAGGGGATTGAGCGATGAGGGCTTCCAGCCAATTTAAAAAAGGTGCTTTAGAAATGTGTGTACTTCATTTTATTCAAAAAGAAGATCGATATGGATACGAATTAACACAACGAGTGAATCAGTTTATACCAATTACCGAAGGGGCGCTTTACCCAGTTTTACGCCGATTAGTCAAAGAATCTTATTGTGAGATTTATACGAAAGAATCACCTGATGGTCCTTCCAGAAAGTATTACCAAATGACGGATAAAGGAAAAGAATATTTGGAGCTTTTAGAGCGTGATTGGGATGAATTCGTTGAACAAGTAAGTAAACTGAGGGAGGCAGATTAGTGAACACCATGGAAGAATATTTAAACCAACTAAAGGCTGCTTTTGCTGAAGAAGATATAGAATATTTTAACGAGCTGAAAGAAGATTTATTGGAGCAATTAGCTATTTGTTTAGAAGAAGGACAAACAGAAGCAGAAGTTGTTGCCAGACTCGCTCCGCCAGAAGAAATAGCTGCTGACTTTTACGCAGATCTAAGCTTGGATGCTGCAATCAATGCCAAAACTTCTGTTGTTCCTAGAGAAGAAATTCAAGATGTATTCATTCAAACTCAGAAAAAAAGAATGCAAAAATTTATCAAGACAGTATTTAAAGTGTTGAGACCGTTATTTCTTTTAGGACTGTTGGCAGTTTTTGGCTTTTTCTTGATCTACGTCGTAAAAGAATTGATAGAAGAACGAAATCTTGCTGGTATTCCAACCATTTTATGTTTATTTTTATTGGCGATTATCTTGCAAGTTATTAAAAGTTGGTTTAGTCAAAAGGAGCGCTTGATCAATGGGGTTGCAATTGGTTTATCTGGACTGGGCGTCGCATTGTTGCTATTTTTTTCAGTAACAGGCCAGTTAATGTATAAAGGTAGACAATATTACAAAGAAATCAATCTAGCTTCCAGCAATCATGCTGCTTTTAGTTTTGATTCAGATGCAGATGTTGAGATCACCACAGTTGAGGTATCTAGTACTGAAAAACCGAGCTTAATGGTGAAAGGCAGATTCAAAGAAAGTGACATTAAAAAGATTGAAAATGGCTCATATGATAACAAAGTTGACTTAACGTTGGATGAGGAAAATATTTTTGATTCATTCACACGAACAGGACGTTCAGAAGTGATTTTCTTTATTCCGAAAGGGACGATCCTCGATGATTTTCACTTAGGTTTAAGCCAAGGCGATTTACGTTTGCTGGATATCCAAACGAAAAATTTTGACTTAGACTTAATTTCAGGAGATGTTTATGCCAAAAATATTATTGCTGATGAAGGCAATGTAGATAGTGATTACGGCGACGTAATTATCGAAGAATCAGCGATGAATTTAAACGTTAAAAGCACTTCAGGCAAAACCGTTATCACTGGTATGCTGGGTGATTTAACGATTGAAGGCAATAAAGGACTTTCTATTTTGAAATTTTTACGTTCGGATAAGGTTGTTTTAAACAATCATTCAGGACGAATGATTTTAGAAGACTCCGAAACAAAGAAGCTCACGGCCACAGCAACAGATGGGCAAGTAATTGTAAAAAGAACCAAAGGGGAACTTTCAATGGTCAATGAGAGCGGCAAAATCGTCTCAGAAGAAAATCAAGGGAGATTAGATTTGAAAAATGGCTCTGGACCAACAATTGCTATTCAAGAAAGTAAAGTAAATGCAACTGTTTTCAGCCAATCTGGTTTTATCAAATGGCTCCAAGACCCAAGTCAAGCAATCAACGTTATTGCTAGCACTGGGACTGGCGAATTGAGAAATGATTTTTCTGATGTATCAAATGATGGAAAATATAAAATTGATGTAAAATCCAAAACCGGCGATGTTAAAATCTTGGAAAAGGTTGAATAGGTTTTAGCAGTTTGGTGAAGAGATGACAGTGGTCTAGTTTTATGAATTACAACGGGTCTATTATATAAGGGGAGTTAGGCAAAACGTGGTGAGTTTTGCTTGGCTCTCCTTAAGCTTGAAATGAGTGTTATGAGAAACCTCGATGGCTAAATCTATATTTTGACGAAGTAGCACTTCGCTGGCTGTCTTCGCTTGTTTTTTAATAAAGTTTTTAAGGAGAAAAGGATGTTTAAAAAAAGGAAGATTAAAAAGTGGTTTGAACAAGGAAAGCATTCCTTGGAAGCAAAAGATTATCAACAAGCAGTTTATTTTTTCAAATTAGTTATAGAAGCAAGTATCAAAAATGGTGGCATTCAACTAAATGAGTGTTTCAATGCGTTTATTTCACTTGGTGATATTTATAACGAGGAATTGTGTTTTGAAGAGGCTGATCAACTATATCGTATGGCTGCAGGGATGGATTTTTCAGCAAAATTTGTGTTGTTGAAAGAAGAGTTGTTTCATGACGATTCAAAATATAACCTAGATAGAAAAAAATGGTTGAAAAAAAATATGATTGATTTTACCGATATCATTCAAGCCAATGATGGTAAAAAATGGTTTTTTCTAATTGAAGAAGGAAACACGAGACAGCCAAAATTAATATCGACAAAAAAAAGAAAACCTCAAGTCCCGATAGATGAAGAATCTTTTTGGTCCTATGAGGATTATCTGGATACTCAGAATATCTAGATGGAGAGGCCGAGACAAAAGTGTTTAGCTCCAAGAAAAAAGCTACTTTTGTCTCGCCGTTTATTCGGATTTAGAGAACCGACTTTTGTCCGGTTCTTTTTCTTTACCAATTTTAATTAACAAAGAAGTCAAGTAGGCTACTAAAAAATAGAGAATAATTCGCCTATTTTCATAATTAAACAAGATAAATGAAATATTTTCTGACACTTTGTTGACTATGAAATTATTTTTCTTTAAAATGAGTAATAGATAGAAACGAATATAATAAAAAAGGCACTTCACAAATCAGTTGGCGCTGATTCGTGAAGCCCTGATAAGTCAGAGAAAGCTGACCAATCAAGTTGCCCTTGTCAATGCGTAACATCGACATATTCCATTTTACTCAATTTTTGGAGAAATATCTAGAACTTTCTTTTCCAGAATTTAAGATGGATTATGTGATGCCTATTTGTTGAACATGCAATGGTGTTGGTAGAGTTTACCGATACCATTTTTTTTGTTTCTATCTAGAGAGTGTAAGGAGTTGGATTGTGAATCGCTTTGACTGAAGCCGACAGTCAAAAGCTGTTTCATAAATTTGATCTTTGCAGTTTCGCAAAAATCAAAGAGGGACAAACCTAGTAGAATCGTTGAGATGGTAATGTTCTGTTTTGTTTGATCCAGTCTTTGATTTTCAAGAGGTATAAACAGGAGCAAAAGAACAAAAATAATCTTGACCTATTCTAGATAAGTTCGTTTATTTTTGTTTTTGGCACCTGTTTGTATCTTAGCGTAAGCTACATAGATGATTCTACTTAAGAATGATTCAACTTATGGTTCATGATAAAGAGCTGCTTCGATTTCTGTCCGCTTTTTTTCCAAGAAGGGTGGCAGAGCAAGCTGTTCACCTAAAGCGTCTAAGGGTTCATCGATCGTAAATCCAGGTGTTAACGTAGCGAATTCAACACGATTACCGCCGGGTTCTCTGATATACAAGCTTTTAAAATAACCACGATGGACTAGTTTTTCAATATGCCAACCTTGTTGTTTCGCTTTTTCATATAGATGATTAAGTGCTGTTTCATCTCTAATCGAAAAAGCTACATGATCCATACTTCCTCGACCCATCCTCGTTTTTTCTACTGTATTGGTCTGCACTAGCTGAATAGAGTCTGTTTCATTCAACTGTAGATATCCCTGATCAGTTTCCCAACCTAACAACCGATAAAAAAAATCTGCTGTTTTTTCAAGATCGGTGACATGAAATTCGGTCGATAAAAGACCTAAAATCTGTTTATCGCCAGGAATGGTGTTTTGAACCTGTAATTCCTTAGCTAATGGTGGTTGTTCTACTTCAACTAGCTGAATCGTTACTTGATCTCGATCTTGAAAAGATAATGTGTTTGCTTCTTTAGTGAAGCCTATTTGAGCTTCAGTTAACCGCTGTTCCCAAAAGTACAAGCTGCCTTTGGGGATTTTTAGTCCGATCGAATTCAAAAAATGGTCATTATCATATCGATTAGCGAGTGCTGGAATGACGAAAAACGTAATGACAGAACCGGGTGTTCCAGCGTAATCGCCGTAATAGTAATGAAGCATTTTATGATTCTCTTGATTGACTGTTTTTTTTACAAAGCGCAACCCAAGAATCGTTGTATAAAAAAAGTGATTTTCCTCAGCATATCTAGTCAATAAGGAAACATGATGAAGTGGTGCAAACATGATAAACCTCCTAATTTGATAACTTACTTTTAGTAAGTTTAATGGTTTGAAACAGCAGAATCAAGTATTTTGTCTTTTAGTCAGGTGTTTTCTTCGTAGCCAGATAACCTAAAAAATGGTAGAATAGCCAAGACAAATCAAGTAGAAAGAGTGACCAATATGCTTAGTACAGAAGATTTTGATTTTGATTTACCAGAAGAGCTGATTGCTCAAACCCCTTTAAAAGATCGAACGAGCTCACGACTTTTGGTGTTGAACCGTGAAACCAAAGAGATAGAAGATAAACACTTTCATGATATTATTGATGAATTAAACGCAGGAGATGCGTTAGTCATGAATGATACTCGTGTATTACCAGCGCGCTTATATGGAGAAAAACCTGAAACTGGTGGACATTTGGAAGTGCTGCTTTTGACAAATACAGAAGGTGATACGTGGGAAACGCTGATCAAACCAGCCAAACGTGCAAAAGTTGGCACAAAGATCAGCTTTGGCGATGGTCGTTTAAGTGCAACCGTTATTGAAGAACTCGAACATGGTGGACGGATCGTAACGTTCAGCTATGATGGTATCTTCTTAGAAATTTTGGAATCATTGGGAGAAATGCCTTTACCGCCTTATATAAAAGAGCGTTTAGAAGACCCTGAACGCTATCAAACTGTCTATGCAAAAGAAAATGGCTCTGCAGCTGCCCCTACAGCGGGTTTACATTTTACACAGGAACTACTTGGAAAAATCCAATCAAAGGGCGTGAAGCTCGTTTATTTGACCTTACACGTCGGATTAGGAACATTCCGTCCTGTTAGTGTAGAAAATATTTCAGAACATGAAATGCATAGTGAATTTTATCGTTTGACCAAAGAAGCAGCTGAACAATTAAATGACGTGCGGCAAAGTGGGGGCAAAATTATTGCGGTAGGAACGACTTCGATTCGGACCTTGGAAACAATTGGAACGAAATTCGATGGACAAATTAAAGCAGATAGCGGTTGGACAGATATTTTTATTACACCTGGTTACGAATTTAAAATTGTCCAAGCTTTTTCTACCAATTTCCATTTACCAAAGTCAACATTAGTGATGTTAGTCAGCGCATTTGCAGGGAGAGATTTAACGCTCGCTGCGTATCAACATGCAATCGATGAACGTTACCGCTTCTTTAGTTTTGGTGACGCAATGTTTGTAAAATAAGTGAATTAAAAAATCATAAAAACTCGTTTTCTTCTAAACTTGAGTATGAAGGACAATTGTATGAAATCAATTATCCTTCATCCAACTCTCTTAGAGTGAAAACGAGTTTCTTCTTTTTGGGATTCGAGGTAGTAACAATTATAAACCGCTTAAAAGTAATGTTTGTGATAATTCTCTTTTACGAACAGATCTAGGTAAGAAGCACCGAATTTCATCTTCGTTGAAGCCAATTTGTAATCTCTTTTCATCGATCATAATTGGACGGCGTAGTAATCCTGGATTCTCTTTCACCAGCTCCAATAATGCATGTAAAGGTAATTCGTTAATATCTATATCTAGTTTTTGAAAAACTTTGGAACGGATCGAAATAATATCTTCCGTGCCTTCTTCAGTAAGGATTAATATATTTTTTAGTTCATCTAATGTAATGGGAGTCGTGCCAAAGTTCTTTTCTTCAAATGGAATATCATGATCAATTAGCCAACGCCGCGCTTTTCTACATGATGTACAGCTATTTGTAGTATATAATTTTAACATATTTTTCATATCCTTTCGAAAATATTGGTACATACCTCTTAATAACTATAATATACGAAAAGTAAAGAATTCACAAAATAAATGCTTACAAAATAGCTGTTTATCTCTATTAAAAGGAAGAAATAACTGGAAATTCACAAACCTTTGTTATTTTTTTCTGATAAATTACACTATTAGCTTAAATGTATGGTGAAGTAGTTTGTTATGTATGCACGAACATCCAATAGCATTTTTTTACTATGATTTTTAAAAGCGCTTTCGTATAGTGGGGAAAAGTAACTATTTTTTAACTGGCACTTGACTGTTGGGTGACCTCATAGTTTATGCTAACAGAACTAAGAACAAATGCTCGTTCAAAAAAACTGGATCACATTTTTAGCGGTTTTAGATGAGCCTATTTATTTTTTACTGGAGGAAATCAAAATGGAAACATATTTAACTATGGGGCAATTAGCTGAATTATTGGCTATTTCCAAACATCAAATTCGTTATAACGAAGAAAAAGGCTTATTGTCGCCAGCTTTTATTGATGCTAATGGATACCACAAATACGGTATTGATCAAGTGTATCAGTTAGCAAATATTCTTTTGATGAGAAGTTTAGGTGTATCAACGGCTCAAATTACTAAGTTTATGACAAATCAGGATAACGTCTGGGCGGAACAAACGTTAAAAGAAACGCTACAAGCGACAGAAGAAAAAATTCAACAATTAGTCGTTGCTAAAAGGAAAATTGAAGCGTTATTGCCAGAAATCGAACAAAAAGAGGAGGGATATCTTAGCTTGCCAGAAAGAAATTTGAGGAAAGTCTATTCATATCCATTGATGGAATCAATGAATATAGCTGCCTTCTTTAAAGCTTTCAAAAATACTCAAAGCAACCAACCTATGCTTTTTGAATCACTCTATTATTTAGTCTGCGATCAGCAGATGAATGTTTACGTTGAAGACCCTTTTGCAAAAGATAAACAATTAAAAGCGGGTGACTATGTAGTAAAAAGAGTTTGGGTAGAAGAAGAGGCAGAATTGTTAGAAGCCGTTGCTAGATTTAAGCAAGAAACCAACTTTCCATCTTTGGGCGTATCAGAAGTAATCATCAAAGAGGAAGCCTATTCTTCTATTTTAATGAATAATAAACTTTTGTATGAACTTCAAGGGTTTATTTCAATGAAAGGGTGCGGGCTTTATGAATAACAGCATACAGGTGATGGCTCGTGATCAATTAAGTCAGCAGGAAGAAAAGGAGGTGCTTAGGTTGTTGCTAACATCCTTTTCGGCCAAATTTGGAACACTTCATCTAAAGCTAGATGAACAGCTGGATATTTTAGTTTATCTTGAGCGGAAATATTCACAGCAGCTCGCTCCCGTTGATTATATCGCAAAGAAGGAAAATAAAATCGTCGGGTTATTGACTATTGCGGGAACAACCAATTATCCCCAAAAACTTGCCTATCCTTTTGAGTTAGTTAAAAAGTATGGTTTTTTTACTATCGCTCACTATCTCTTATTGCTGACAGCGCTAGATTACCGTTCTGCTGATAAGGAGCAGTATATTGAAAATATTGCAGTACACGAAAAATGCCAAAAACAGGGAATTGCCAAGGAATTGATCGAGATGGCACAAGCAAATACAAAAAACGGTGAAAAGCTGACACTTCTTGTTTCTGCTAAAAATACGCATGCAAAGCGCTTATATTTGAAGTGCGGGTTTTCAATCGTTAAAAGGAAAAGAAAAGTTCTTTTAGGTTTTTTAGTGAACGAACCAAATTGGCTTTTTATGGAATGGAGCAGATAAGATGAAACGAGTGAAAAAGTTTATCCTGCTATTTACAGGATTACTTATGATTTTAGGCATGTTTATTTGGTATGAACATTTTTATGATATGCATGAGACCACTAAATGGATTCCAACTACTAAAGGCCGTTTGGCTGCTGTGTTAACACAACCAAAAAGGCGTGAGTCTCGTGGAATCGTAGTATTGGTTCATGGAGATGCAGCGGTTGATGCCACAAATGAAGGTGGCTATAGGCCTATGATGGAACAATTTGCTAAAGCTGGATTTACAACGATTTCTTGGGCAAAACCCGGGGTCGCTGGCTCAACAGGAAACTGGCTGAATCAATCGATGGATGATCGGGCAGATGAAGTAACTGAAGTCATTCAATGGGCACGGAAACAACCAACCATAAATACAGAGAAGATTGTGTTATGGGGAGTAAGTCAAGGTGGTTGGGTCGTCCCAAAAGTTGCTGCGCAAAAGAAAGTCCCGCTTTCTAAAATAATCTTGGTATCTCCAGCAATCGACTGGTTAACGCAAAATACGTATTATACGAAACAAAAATTAAAACGAGAAGGCAAAACACCGCAACAAATCACGGAAGCCTTAGGAAAAGAAGAGCAAGTGATCACGTTGCTGAAAAACAATGCATCTTTTCAAGAGTATCTAGCAAATACACCAGAACCAGAGCCAATGTCAAAAGAGCGTTGGTCCTTTGTTAAAAAGAACTTCAGAGCTAACAGTCGGTCTGATTTAGAAAAAATAGATGTCCCAGTTGAGTTGATTCTTGCTGACCATGACCAAAACGTAGATATTAAGGATACTGAAAAAACATATTCAGATAAACTACCAACAGATTTGCTAACTGTTTACACAATGAAAAATGCTGCTCATAGCATGGTATATGCCAATCTTGCCCAATCAGAATTTTTAACAACAGCTGCTTACTTATTAGCACCTAAAGATTTTTTGATCAATAAAGACTTTTTAAGACAATCATTTTTATCTGTTGCAGGAGATTGAGGATATCATCCTGTTTTTGGCTAGTGCTTCAGCTGATGACTACGATATTTTTATTTACTTTTAAAGAAAATAAAAATACCGTAGTATTTTTGCTACTTTTTTATTATGATTATAAAGAGGAAACATAATGCTAAAGGAGAGAAACCGATGATCGAAGAGTTGACCTATAGTTATGCTACAACCATTTCTGAAAGAATCCAATGTTGGAGAAACCTACCTGTAGATACAGATGAACCCGTTTACTTAAAGCAATGGCAAGTACGTAAAAGTTTATTACAAGAGTCAGATTATCATAAAATGATGCAGCATTATCAGTGGAACGAGCAACAGCTTAACATCGGACTCGCGCCTTTTACAGAAGAACGAGCGCAATTATTATTACCAACTGTTGAAAAAAGTGAGTGGTTCCAATTACATAGACAGTTATTTGCAACTGAAATCCCAATAAAAGAAATGAACTTAGCAGCTGGACTTCGTTTTCACTTAAATTACTATGAACAACATATTAGACGTCTATTACCAAAATACCCATTGATTCAACTACCAGAAAATGTGATTGAGGAATTGATCGAGCAATTATCTGCTGAATTCTTTTTTATTGCGCAAAAAACCTTGGTTTGGGATGTTCACCAAATGATTGAAGAGTATCAGTTACAGGCGGAATCAAAAGAAGCAGAATTTGCCAAGTATATTGAAGAATTTCTTGGAGACAAGCAACGAACGTATCTCTTTTATGGAGAGTACCCGACACTTGCCAGAGTTCTTGCCGTTCGTTTGCGCTTTGCTTGTGAAATGATTGAAGAATTTATTGCTTCGTTGACGGATTCTACTGAACAATTAGCAGAAACCTTTGCTATTTCAACGCCGATGAAACTTACACAAATAAAATTGGGGCAAGGAGACAGCCACGATCAAGGAAAAACAGTGATTCAATTTCAGGTACAAAAGCAAGACCTGATTTTTAAATTTAAAAACCTTGAAATAGGTGAACGTTTTAATGCATTACTGTCTTATCTAGAAAAACTAGATACAACGTTGTCATTCTATAAAATTAAGCGTATTGTCTTACCAACATTTACGATCGAGGAAAAAGTAATCTATCAAGAATGTCAAAATGAGAATGAAGTGATGAGTTTTTATCGAAACTATGGCCAGCTATTGGCAATCGTTTATTGGTTAGGGGCAACAGATTTGCATATGGAAAACTTAATTGCTAATGGCTCCTACCCCGTCTTGATCGATGTGGAAACGCTGATTCGTCCTGAAATGTTTAAACAAACACAAAAATTATCACGGCAAGTTCGCATCGAAAAACAATCAGTTATCGTCTCTGGTTTGTTGCCTCAAAAAAAACAATGGAAACGTGATCTGGAGATGGACGCTTTATCTGGTACTAAGCAAAAGTTGCCTAAAAAAGTTAGAAGGCTGAGAAATGAAGGCTCTAGTGATATCGCTTTCCAATTAGAGGAAGCGTACATGGAGGGTGCTCAAAATATTCCTCGCTTAGCGGGACAAGATGTAGATTATCAATTATATCGTCACGTGATCCAGGCAGCCTTTCAAACAATGAATCAATTATTATTGAAAAATAAAGCTGCTTTTATAGAGAAAGTCAAAGAGTTATTTTCTAATACAACAATCCGATTGATTTACAGAGATACGCAAGATTATGGGAATTTATTGAATTTTACGTTGCATACAGAGAGTACGTCAAACTATATTGAACGGGAGAAGATCATTGAAAACTTATGGGCTAGTAAAATCATTCCAGAAGCGTTGATCCCCTTTGAAGTAGAAGCAATGTTGGATCACGATATTCCTTTAATTACAGCGAACACTTCTTTGACAACAGTTTATACCAATGGTCACAAGCTCCCTGGACTATTGGCCAAAACACCAATACAAGATACCTTGGAGCATATGGAACAAATAACAGAAAAAAACAGTCGATTTTCTTACCTTTTACTAAAAGAAAGTCTAGGTACGTTAGAATATAAAACACAAAAAATACCGATTGCAGTACAAAATAGTTCTATTGAACAACCGTTATTACAAAAGGCTGCTGATATTGGCGATAAGATCATTGATCAGATTGTAGTGGAACAACAGCATGGAGAAGTTGATTGGATGTCTGTTCTACTAGGAGAAAATGAGGAGGTAGTGATTGCTTATCCAAGCACAGATCTTTATGAAGGGAGTGCCGGAGTCTATTTGTTTTTAGTCTATTTGAACTATTTTGTGCCTAAAGCTAGTTATCAAGATGTAATTGAGCTATTGGAAAAAGAGCTTTTTCAAAATGAAAAAGCAGAAAGTTCTTATGAAAGTGCCTTCTTTGATGATGGGATGCGTCTAACCGTTGCTTTTTATGGGACGAGATTACTTGATGATGAAAAACATCGAGCATACTTACAACAGAGTCTGCAAAACTTGAAAATGGCTCAAGGAATGGAGCAAAATCAGTTGAATGAATGGCTTTATGGAAAAGCTAGTTTACTGGCTATTTTGGCAGCCATCTACCGAGAATTTCCAAGTGACGAAGTCTATGGATTATTATCGTATTACGCAGATGCTGTAGAGTATCAGGAAATGGAAGATAGCAGCTTTGCTCATGGTTATGCTGGTGTTTGTTATGGATTGGCTCAAGCAAATCAACTCTTGAAAGAAGTAGCGATCGAAGCAAAACGGGAATGGTACCAAGAAAAAGTTGAAAAAAATCTTGAACAGGAACCAATACGCAATAATTCTTGGTGTCGAGGGAAAATGGGCATTGAAAAAGTTATAGGGAAATCAATTGGAAAAGTCGAGGATACTTTTGTAGAAGACGATTGTTTATGTCATGGAAATTATGGGAATTCAGATGATTATTTGAATAATATTAATCTATTAACAGATGACGTTATTAAATTGAAGACTGATCCAGCGTACATTCCAATAAGCCTTTTCTGCGGACTAGCGGGAATTGGCTATCAGCTATTAAGGGCATATGATTCGTCCAGTGTACGATCCTTGTTATTTATTAAGTGACACAATCTGAAAAAAGAACTTTACTTATTTGAGTAGACGCATTATAATTTAGGTATTAACGCAAGGGGGAGAAAATATATCATGAGAAAATTATCGATTGAAAAAATGGAAACAGCAAAAGATCTAAAAAAAGTAGATGCAGTTGTGGGAGCTTCGTTTGAAAGAAGTAAAAATTCTGAAGATACTGTGGATAGATCTGAGACGATTGTTGCAAATACAATTGGTGGATGGTCACGTTTCATTTGTATACCATAATAATAAAAAAACTGGAAGAAAATTATATAATTTTCTTCCAGTTTTTTTATTATTTTATCTTTTTTAGAATAAGAATCGATATAGTTTCTACACCTGATATTAACATAACTACTAGATTTAAAATCCAAGAGTAAGATGTTGTGTTGTAGGCTGCGATATCGTAAAAGAAGTTATTTAGAATAACTAGAAGCACTACAGTAACAATAAAAGAAATGAAACTAGCTGTTGAAATTATTTTCTTTCCGCGTTCATCTTTTCCTTCTTTACTAAAATAAAAATATATTGCATAAACCACAAATACAATTGAAAGTCCAGCAATAAGCAAACTAGACCAGTGATTTACAGGCAAGTTATCAAAAAAAGATTTAAGTGATTCAGTCATAATTTATCCTTTCCTTCCGTCTGTTAGTCGGTTACTTCGTTTGTTTGCTCGTCATCTGTTAATTTTTTGAAAGTGAAGATTTGTTCAATCGGCACTTCGAAAACGTCTGCTATGTCATGAGCCAGTAAAAGGGAAGGATTGTACCTATTTCTTTCTAACTGAATGATTGTTTGTCTAGATACTCCCACCTTGTCAGCAAGTTCCTGTTGGGTCATGCGTTTCATGGCTCTGTAGACGTGAATGGAACTCTCAAAAGATGAGTTCTTCTTTTTTGGCAATGCAAATCCCTCCAATAGTCTAATTTATGTATTAAATAAAAAGCGCATAGTCAATATACCATATCTTACTTTCACTTACAAATAACTTGCAGATAAAATCAAAAGAAAAAAGCCAAGCTTCTCGACTAGCTTGGCTTTCGTTACCGGAAGGAATCAGTGTATTGAATGATCATTTTTTACTTTTCGTTATACATGTAAAGTAATTAGTTGAATTTCTTGTTCATAAACCAAATCTTGTTTTCATTACATTTCATACATTTCTTTTCTTAAATTTTTTTCAATCAAACAATCTTTATACGTGTTTTTTTGCTTTATTTGGATTGATGGTCCAACTTTTTACACATATTCACTATTTTTTAAAGATGTTTTTATAATTTTTATACTCTACACATATATCTTGATGAAAGGTGAATCGTGTTCTGCTAACAACTTTGCGTTTACTCATGTCTACTTCGAGAAATTCTTCAATACGACTGATTGTTCCTCCTTCCTTCTATAAGTATAGTAACATATGTAGAAAGCGTTTTCAAATAAAAAGACTTCAAATGTAGCAATGATTTTTATATGCTGGGTGATTGGCAATCACAAAAAAGTTACCGGAAAAAAATGAAAATTTAGCCATATTTATTGAAGTTTGAAAAAAAAACATGGTATAGTGAATATAGATAATATATTAATAGAAGGAAAAATTTAAGAATGGGGGGATAGGATGGAAGCATACAAACAACCTATCGAGACAATTATCAAAGAAGTGGATACAGATACAGAACAAGGATTAACAAAACAAGAGGTCAAGAAGCGGCTTGCTGAACATGGCGCAAACAAGTTTCATGAAGCGAAGAAAGAGTCGATAGTAAAGAAGTTTCTGCATAGTTTATCAGATTTTACAACAATCATTTTATTAGTTGCAGCAGCTATTTCATTTTACACAGCAATTGCTACAGATCACGGGGATTATTTTGAAGGAATTCTGATTATCGCCATTGTGATCATTAATGCAGTATTAGCGATCGTTCAAGAAGGAAATGCTGAAAAATCGTTGGCCGCCCTGCAAGATATGAACAAACAAAGCAGTTCGGTTTTACGTGATGGCAAAGTTGAGACCATCGATGCAGAAGATGTAGTTGTTGGCGATATACTAGTGTTAGAGTCAGGATCGATGATTACAGCAGATGCTCGCTTGATCCAAACGGCACAACTTAGAGTAGAAGAATCAGCACTGACTGGCGAAAGTGAACCGATTGAAAAAGACTCAGAGTACATAGGCAACCAGGATGCACCAATTGGTGATCAGATAAATATGGTATTTAAAGGCTGTACAGTGGCAAATGGTCGTGGCCGAGCAATTGTTACGGCAACAGGAATGCAAACAGAGATGGGTAAAATTGCCGGCTTGTTGAATGATGATGTGACCCAACAAACGCCGTTACAAAAACGTTTGAACCAATTAGGGAAACGGATTAGTTTAATTGCTTTAGCTGCGGCGGCTCTAGTATTTATCATTGGTCAGATCCAAGGCGAACCAATATTAGAAATGTTTATGACAGCAGTATCTTTAGCTGTTGCTGCGGTACCAGAAACGTTGATGGTGATCGTGACCTTGACTTTGGCTTATGGTGTACAGAAAATGGCGAAAAAACACGCGATCATTCGCCGTTTACCAGCTGTTGAAACACTAGGGACGGCCAATGTGATTTGTTCTGATAAAACAGGAACGTTGACGCAAAATAAAATGCGGGTCAGACGTGTTTGGTCTCGTGGAGATGAAGTAACGGATACTGAAGATGCGATGACAGATGAAGCAATGGAAGTTTTGAAAATGGCTTCTCTTTGTACGGATGTTATTGTAGATAAAGACGGAGACGATTTAGTCATCCAAGGAAATCCGACCGAAGCTGCAATCGTACGTGCTGTGGAAGAAAATTATCATACTAAGGCTGAATTGGAAGAAAAATACCCAAGAATCGGTGAAATTCCTTTTGACTCAGATCGAAAAATGATGACGACCGTTCATAAAATGGGGAAAAAGTATATTTCTGTAACAAAGGGTGCTTTTGATGTGTTGCTGACTCGCTTTCGTTTTGGTGATGTTGAACAAGCAGCTGTAGTAAATGATCGCTTTGGAAAACGCGCTTTACGAGTGATTGCGGTAGGTTATGCCATTTATGATGAAGAACCTACAGACATCACTTCAGAGGCGTTAGAGAAGAATTTGAGACTATTAGGATTGATCGGTATGATCGATCCACCAAGACCAGAAAGTAAAGGGGCGATTGCTAGAGCCAAAAAGGCAGGAATCAAAACCGTCATGATCACAGGAGATCATGTAGTGACCGCTGGAGCTATTGCCAAAGAATTAGGTATATTAACAGATAAAAGCGAAGCTTTAACAGGTTCTGAACTGCAAAAAATGTCTGATGAAGAGTTAGACTCACGTGTGAAATCACTCTCTGTTTATGCTCGTGTAACACCAGAAGATAAAATTCGTATTGTGAAATCTTGGCAGCGTACTGGAGCTGTTGTTGCTATGACAGGGGATGGTGTCAATGATGCTCCTGCCTTGAAGGCAAGTGATGTAGGTTGTGCGATGGGAATTACTGGAACGGATGTAGCACAAGGTGCAGCAGATATGATTTTGACAGATGATAATTTTGCAACAATTGTTGATGCTGTTGCGCAAGGTCGAGCTGTTTATCGGAATATTCGTAAAGCGGTCAACTTTTTACTAAGTTGTAATATTTCAGAGATATTTATTGTGTTGATTGCTATGTTGCTAGGTTGGGGAGCACCATTCACAGCTGTTCAATTATTATTTGTAAACGTTGTGGCTGATGGTTTGCCAGGTTTTGCTTTAGGGAAAGAACCTGCGGAAAAAGGAATCATGGATGAAGCACCGATTCCAAGAAATGAAGGGATTTTTGCACGTGGCTTATGGCAAAAAATCGGAATCAATGCCTTTGTCTTTACAGTGATTACCTTATTTGGTTTCTATTTAGGGGCTAACGTTGATTCAGTTTCTTACTTTTTCGAAGCAAGCCATGAAATTGGTCAAACAGTAGCATTCTTGATTTTAGCTTATTCATCGATTTTACATGTTTTCAATGTGAGAAGTACAGAATCAATTTTCAGAGTAAAATTATCAACCAATAAATCATTGTTTGAAATGGCTGTATTGGCTGTGATCATTACAACGGTCATTGCATTATTGCCATTTACTCAAGAGCTGTTTGGATTAGTTCCAATCGGTATCAATCATTGGTTGTTAGTAATGGGCTTATCGATCATTCCGATTTTTGTTAATGAAATGATCAAATTCCATTATTCACCAGAAGAAGATACAGAATAAAATGATCATAAAAAGAACGCTTGAAGGGCCAATTTCTTAGCAGAAATCGAGCCTTCAAGCGTTCTTTTTTATAGTTTGAGCTAGATTGAAAGAATGCTTTGAAAATACTATTGAATTTATTTACATAAAAGACTTGCTAAAATGGTGAAGGAGTATTATAGTTGTTATCAAAATCAGTTATTTTTGTTTTTTAGCTGGTATTTTTTAAATTAATTATAACGAATAATCGATATTTTTATTTGGATGTCCAAATAAGAATCTTAGGGGAGTAGCAGCATAGTTTATCTATGTTTTTAGATCAACAGCAAGTGTGAGAACACTGGTCTAAGAATGAAATTGCGAGACCTAAGTGTAAGGGCCAAGTGTCGTTTCACTTAGGTCTCTTATGTTACTTAAAAAGCAGAAGTGAGTTGAAGAGAAGTTCTGATAAATGGTTTTATATTTTTCAGTCAGAGCTGAACGAGCTCTTTCAGCTTTTAAATTGGAGGAGAATTTTGTGATAGAGAAGTCAAAAGTTTCGCATCATCAGAAATTGACAGTTGCTGGTCTTTTAGTGGCTATGGGTGTCGTTTATGGAGATATCGGAACAAGTCCGCTTTATGTAATGAAAGCGATCGTTGGAGATAATGGTGGTCTTCAAAATGTTTCAGAGAATTTCATTATTGGTGCGGTATCGTTGATTTTTTGGACATTAACGATCTTAACAACGATCAAATATGTTGTGATTGCTTTAAATGCGGATAATCATGGTGAAGGCGGAATTTTTTCTTTATACACACTTGTCCGTAAAAAAGGGAAGTATCTGATCATTCCGGCTATGATTGGTGGTGCGGCGTTATTAGCAGATGGTGTATTAACACCAGCGGTAACGGTGACAACAGCAATCGAAGGGCTACGGGGAATTCCTGTTTTCTTTGATCGGTTTGGGAGTGATCAAAACATCATCGTGATGATTACTTTAGTTATTATTCTTATTCTATTTTCTGTCCAACGTTTTGGAACGGATGCGGTTGGTAAAGCATTTGGGCCAATCATGTTCGCTTGGTTTACCTTTTTAGGCGTGATGGGGCTGATTAATTTTGGTCAAGATTGGACTGTGCTTCGTGCCTTGAATCCGTATTATGCGATTCATCTATTACTTAGTCCCGAAAATAAACTAGGGATCTTTGTTTTAGGGAATGTCTTTTTAGCTACAACTGGGGCAGAAGCTCTTTATTCTGACTTAGGTCACGTTGGAAAACATAATATTCGTGCTAGTTGGCCGTATATCAAAGTGTGTTTGATCCTTAATTATTTAGGTCAAGCAGCATGGATTTTAAGTGCTAAAAATGATCCGTCTGTTTTAGCTATTGAGAATTTAAATCCATTTTTCCAAATGATGCCAAAGAGTATTATGCTGATTGGTGTGGTTTTTGCTACAGTTGCGGCAGTTATCGCTTCTCAAGCCTTGATTTCAGGCTCGTTTACTTTAGTCTCAGAAGCAATAAAATTAAAACTATTGCCAAGATTAAAAATTATTTATCCAGGTGCCAATATCGGTCAAATGTATATCCCAGCAGTTAATATGATGTTGTGGATCGTATGTTCATTGATCGTGATTACCTTTAGAACCTCTACACATATGGAAGCAGCTTATGGTCTTTCCATTACTGTAACCATGCTAATGACAACTATTTTGTTAATGTTTTATCTACTACAAAAAGGTGCTCCAAAATGGGTCGCTTATCTGGTTACCTTATTCTTTGGTAGTATTGAGTCGATTTTCTTTGTCTCAAGTATTGCAAAATTCTTCCACGGCGGTTACGTTGCAGTAGGGATCGCGCTCTTGATTTTAGCTGTGATGACGATTTGGGAATGGGGCAATATTATCAAAGAGAAAACATCAGATACAGTTCCACTTAAACAATACGTTGAGCAGTTACGGATGTTAAAAGATGATACATCAGTGCCAAAATCTCAAACGAATGTGGTATTTATGACCCCAGATACAATTGGGGATGAAATCGGACGACAAATTATTTATTCGATTTTAGATAAACAACCAAAAAGAGCAAATGTATACTGGTTTGTTAATGTTGAAGTAACCGATGAGCCTTTTACAAAAGAATATTCTGTAGACATGATGGGTACAGATTTTATTGTTCAAGTTCAACTGTACCTTGGTTTTCATGTGGCGCAAGAGGTCAATGTCTATATTCGTCAAATCGTGTATGATTTAATGAAAGAAGGTCGTTTACCTAAACAACCACAAAAATATTCACTGACACCTGGACGTGAAGTGGGTGACTTCCAATTTATTATTATTCGGGAAGAGTTATCAAAAGTAACCGAATTGAAAAAATGGGATCGTCAAATCATGCAGCTGAAATTGGCAATCAAAAAGAGAACGACCACACCAGAAAACTGGTTTGGCTTAGAGTATAGTGAAGTGAAATATGAATCTGTTCCATTGATTATTGGGGATACGCGTAAGACCAGATTAAGAGAACGGAAAGCTTTATCCTAAACAAAAAAGCTCTAAGACTGCCTGAAAGTCTTAGAGTTTTTTGTTACAATAGTTTCCATTCGCACTATACTCAAAGGACAAGTATAATGAATACGAAGAAGAAAAATGAGGTGTAGAATATGCTTGCAATAAATTTTTTTATTTTATTTTTAATGATTGCCATCACAGCATTTTTTGTAGCAAGTGAATTTGCCTTGGTGAAAATCCGTATGTCAAGATTGGAACAATTAAAAAACGATGGTGTAAAAAACGCTGAGTTGGCGATTCATGTAACCCATCATTTGGATGCCTATCTATCTGCTAGTCAGTTAGGAATCACTTTAACAGGATTGATCATTGGTTGGGTCGGTGAAGGATCGGTAGCAGCATTGTTGCATCCACTGATTGGTAATTTACCGATCAGCGCAGCTCTTAGCCGTACAATATCCATCATTTTAGGTTTTGCCATTGTGACATATGTGGATGTAGTAGTGGGGGAATTGCTACCAAAAAGTTATAGTATTGCGCAGACAGAAAAAGTTGTTTTAGCGATTGTGAAGCCCTTGCACTATTTTTATAAAGTAATGTATCCATTTATCTGGTTGCTAAATCATTCTGCTGCAAAATTAGGAAAAATACTAGGAATAAAATTAGTGTCAGAAGGCGAAGAAACCTTAACTCAGGAAGAATTACTTTATGTAGCAGTTGATTCCTATAAAAAAGGTGAACTAACAAAAGAAGAATACCATTACATGGAAAATGTGTTTGAATTCGATGATACTCTAGCTAAAGAAATTCAAGTTGATCGGACCTCAATGGAAGTTTTTGAAGCTGATGAAACTGTAGCCCAAGCCATTCAGCATTCATTAAAACGAGGACATACACGTTATCCAGTAATCGAAGAGTCTAAAGATAATGTCTTAGGTTATGTGACATTGCCAGCCTTGATCAAGGAATCATTTATCAACGATCAAAGAAAAGTTAGTGAATTAGTAGAAGAGCCAATCGTTGCTTTAACTACTATTCCCATCAAAACTCTTTTGACGATGATGCGAAAGGAAGGCAAGCACATTGCCATTTTAAAAGATGAATATGGTGGAACGACTGGGATGGTCACAATCGAGGATATTTTAGAAGAATTGGTCGGCGATATTAGGGATGAAACAGATTTAGAGAATGCTTTAATTGCAAAAGAAGCAGATAATTCTTATATTGTATCTGGAAAAATCACTTTAGACGATTTTGAACGCTACTTTAGAGTCAAAATACCCCCTTTTGAAGAGTCCGAAATGTCTACTCTAGCTGGATTTATTGTGGAGCAACAGAAAAATCAAATTACGGTAGGGGATCAAATCAAGATAGATGGGTTTACCCTTGAAGTACTAGATTATGAACATGCTCATATTGATTATTTTAAAGTAACAAAAGCAACTGAATAGAGAAAAGAGCCATAAAGACAATCAATCATTCTTTGTGGTTTTTTATTAATCATTTTCGCTGAATAGGCCGGAAAAATAAGATTGACGGAAGCATATTATTCCGATACGATTAAGAAAAATGGGATAGGAAGTGTTTAAATGCGTAAGGTAGGGATCATCGGGTTAGGACATGTTGGCGCAACATTAGCTTATACATTAGTGACCGAAAACGTAGTTGACGAACTTGTTTTGATCGATAAAGATGAAAAGCGAGCGATTTCTGAAGAATATGATTTATTAGATGCACAAGTTTTTTTAACGGGTAAAACGAAAATCATCATTCAAGATTACCAAGCGTTGAAAGATGCCTCTGTCATTGTTTTTTGTGCAGGGCAGATCAGTGCACTAGGTGATGATGGAGATCGTTTTAAAGAGCTTGAGATTACAAGCAAGATTGTTGAAGAGACAGCGCCTAAAATCAAGCAGTCAGGATTTGATGGTATTATTATAACGATTACAAACCCATGTGATGTAATTGCGGCCTATATGCAAAAACAAACAGGATTTGAGACAACGAAAGTATTTGGAACAGGTACAATGCTCGATACAGCACGTATGCAACAAGCAGTAAGCCGTAATGTATCGATCGACAGTCGGAATGTAGGTGGTTATGTTTATGGTGAACATGGAGATTCTCAATTTGTAGCTTGGTCGACTGTGACGATTGGAGATCGCCCCCTATTGACTTGGGATAGTGAACTTGATTTAAACCAATTGGATGAAGCAGTTCGTGCGGGTGGCTGGAATGCCTTTGCTGGAAAAGGTTACACAAGCTATGGGATCGCAACCTGTGGTGCTCGACTGATCCGAATGATTTTGAATGACGCCAAAACGATTGTACCCGTTTCAGCGTATGATGATCAAATGGATAGTTATTATGGGCAACCTGTAGTGATCGGGAAAAATGGGATAGAATCGTTCATCTCATGTCCACTAACTGAAAAAGAGCAAAATAGCTTAAAAGAATCAGTTCAAATTATTAAAGATGGACTAGCGAATTTACCATTTAAGCAGTAAAATATAGTATCGAGCTTGAGAAAATATGGAGGCAATTCATTGATAAATCTAACAGAAATAACGGAGAAAATGTCTCCAAATCAAAAAATCAATTATGATCGTGTTTTACAAAAAGTCATTGCAGAATGGGAAAAAGCGGATACCCGACCAACAATTTTACTTCATAGCTGTTGTGCTCCTTGTAGTACCTATTCCCTTGAATATCTGACACAATATGCGGAGGTGACGATTTTCTTTGCTAATTCAAATATTCACCCAAGAGCAGAATATCAACGTCGAGAAATCGTTCAGCAGAAATTTGTAGAAGATTTTAATCAGCAGACAAACAATCAGGTCAACTTTTTAGCAGCGCCTTATGAGCCCAATAAATTTATCCAAATGGTGCAGGAAAAAGAACTAACAGAAGAGCCAGAGGGAGGTAAACGCTGTTCCGCTTGTTTTCAAATGCGCTTAGATATCGTGGCAGAAAAGGCACAAGAATTAGGCTATGACTATTTTGGCAGTGCGCTAACGTTATCACCAAAGAAAAATAGTCAATTGATCAATGAGATTGGGATTGATATTCAAAAGTTTTATGCCACTAATTATTTACCAAGTGATTTTAAGAAAAATAATGGTTATAAGCGTTCAATCGAATTGTGTAAAGAATACGATGTCTATCGTCAATGTTATTGTGGCTGTATGTTCGCAGCGACAAAACAAGGGGTAGACTTAAAATCAGTGAACAAGGAAGCAAAAGAATTTTTAGTAGAACAAGAAAAATAATAGAAAAGAGGATGATTTCCAAGTAACAGGAATGGAAGTTATTCTTTTTTGTTCCCTTTGATATAGTTTTAAACTATATTTAATGATAGAAAATAAGTGTTATTCTATATTTCTTTATCATGATAAAGTAGTTGAAATACCTTTGAAGGAGGAAAAGTATGAAGACATCAATTATCGGGTTCCCACGTGTGGGAGAATTGAGAGAACTAAAATTTGCGACAGAAAAGTATTTTAGAAAAGAACTATCAGCAGAAGAGTTAGACAAAAAAGGGAAAGAGTTACGTAATAAACATTGGCAGTTGTTGGTTGATCAGGGCATCGATTTTATCCCTAGTGGTGATTTTTCTTTTTTTGATACGACATTGGATGCAGCGGTTCTATTGAATATCGTACCTAAAAAATACCAAGCACTGCAATTGTCGCCATTAGAAACTTATTTTGCTTTAGCAAGGGGCTATCAAGGAGCCTCAGGGGATGTGACTGCCTTAGCGATGAAAAAATGGTTTAATACCAATTATCATTACATGGTTCCAGAAATTGATGATGATACTGAACTAAGGCTTGTTGGAGATACGTTATTTACTGCTTTTAATGAAGCCAAAGAAGCTGGGATCAATACAAGACCCACGATCATAGGACCCTTTACTTTACTAAAACTTGCTACTTATCATGGGACAAAACGAGCAGTTGATTTTTATGAGGATGCGATCGACGCATATGCACAGATTTTTAATCGTTTAGCTAAATCTGGTTGCCAATGGCTTCAAATAGATGAGCCCGCTTTAGTTTTAGATTTATCAACAGCTGAAGTCCAACAATTTAAGACTATATACCAAAAACTATTGGCTAAAAAAGGGACTGTAAAAGTTTTAGTTCAAACGTATTTCGGAGACGTTCGAGATGCGTATCAAGAACTGATCGATTTACCCTTTGATGGGCTTGGCTTGGATTTTGTCGAAGGTAGAAAAACACTCAATTTACTTGAAAAATATGGATTTCCCGAAGATAAGACTTTATTTGCTGGAATCGTCAACGGAAAAAATATCTGGAAAAACAATTATAAAGAAACGTTAGTACTACTGGAAAAACTCCAATCTTTTGGGGAGGTTGTATTAAATACGTCTTGTTCATTGCTTCATGTACCATTTACCTTAGCTAATGAAACAGGATTAAGCAAGACTGTGACTGATTATTTTGCCTTTGCAGTAGAAAAGCTAGCGGAATTAAATGATTTAAAGCAAATCATTGCGAATAAACAGAGTAACCAAGCGTTGCTGAATACGAATATTGCATTATTCACGCAAGAACGATTCGCTAAAAATGAACAAGTAGCTCAGCAAGTCAACGCTTTGACAGAACAAGATTTTGTTCGTTTGCCATCTCTAACAGATCGTGCAGTTGTTCAAAAAGATAAACTAAAACTACCGATTTTACCGACTACGACGATTGGCTCATTTCCACAAACAAAAGAAGTCAAACAAAATCGTGCAAAATTTAAAAAAGGTGAAATTACTGAAACTCAATACACAGATTTCAATAAAGCCAAAATTGCAGAATGTGTTGCTTTCCAAGAAGAAATTGGTTTGGACGTTTTAGTTCATGGTGAATTTGAGCGTAATGACATGGTGGAATATTTTGGCGAAAGCTTGGATGGGTATTTGTTTACTGAAAAAGCTTGGGTCCAATCATACGGTACTCGTTGCGTAAAACCACCAATTATTTGGGGAGATGTTTCACGCTCAAATCCAATTACAGTAGCGTATTCAAAATATGCCCAAACTTTAACGGACAAACCGATGAAAGGCATGCTAACAGGTCCAGTAACCATTTTGAATTGGTCATTTCCTAGGGAAGATATCAGTTTAAGAGAGGCAACCTTGCAATTAGCTTTAGCAATCCAAGAAGAGGTGTTGGATTTAGAAGAAAATGGGATTGAGATCATTCAAATCGATGAGGCGGCATTACGTGAGAAGTTACCATTACGTCAAAGTGATTGGCACTCTGAGTATCTTGATTGGGCAATACCAGCCTTTCGCCTTGTTCATAGCAAAGTGAAGCCAACAACGCAAATTCATACGCATATGTGTTATAGCGAATTTGCAGATATTATTCAAGATATTGATAACATGGATGCAGATGTTATTTCCTTTGAAGCTTCCCGATCCAATTTAAATATTTTAGATGCGTTAAAAGCAATCGATTTCCAAACACAAGTTGGTCCAGGTGTCTATGATATCCACTCACCTCGTGTTCCATCTGTGGGGGAAATTGAAACCACTATTCATAATATTCTAAGTAAATTGGCTGTTGAAAAAGTCTGGATCAATCCTGATTGTGGCTTGAAAACACGAGGGGTACCAGAAACAGAAGCAAGTTTGAAAAACTTAGTTCTTGCCGCAAAAAAGGTACGTGGAGGGGTGTAAATGAGGACAGATACCTTGTTCAACGAGAAGACCGTCTTTTCCTATGAAATTTTTCCACCTAGACGAACAGCACCGGTCGATACGATTTATCATACATTGGATCGTTTAAAAGGACAGCAGCCTGACTTTATCAGTGTGACGTTAGGAGCTGGTGGCGCAAATGCTAATTTGAGCACAGCAGATATTGCACAAAAAATTCAAGATGAGCAATTTTTGCCAAGTGTGGCCCATTTACCAGCTGTAAATTTTTCAAAAGATGAAATCGTGGTGATTTTAGAAGAATTAAAACAAAAAAAGGTAGAAAATATTTTGGCTTTAAGAGGAGATCTTTTACCGGATAGAAAACCCAAAAAAGATTTTTGTTATGCAAATGACTTGGTTTCATTTATCCAAGAACAAGGGGACTTTAATATTATTGGGGCTTGTTACCCTGAAACACATGGAGACTCAGAAAATTCAGTCACAGATATTAGAAATCTAAAACGAAAAGTTGATGCTGGGACCAATCAATTGATTACGCAGCTATTTTTTGATAATAACTATTTTTACACGTTCAAAGAAAAGTGTGATATTGCTGCTATCGAAGTACCTATTCAGGCTGGAATTATGCCTGTAGTCAATAAAAAGCAAATCGAGCGAATGGTAAAAATGTCTAATGTGACATTGCCAACGAAGTTTTTGAAAATGATGGAACGCTATGAGCATAATCCAGAAGCCATCCGTGATGCAGGAATTGCTTATGCAATCAATCAAATTGTTGATTTAGTGGCACAAGGAACCGATGGAATCCATCTGTATACGATGAATAATCCTTATGTGGCACAAAAAATTAGAGAGGCGACACGTAGCTTATTTGATGCATAGCTAAAAAAGTTGAATTGAAATTTATGTTAAGAACGAGGAGTAAAACTGAGAACCAGTTTTACTCCTCGTTCTTATTTTTTTTTGAAGTTATTGAGGCATGTATATTTTAAATAACCTAAAAATAACAATGATTTTATGTTTTTTTGTATTTTTTTCTCCTGTTTTTTTGTATATTAAATAACAATGTAAAAATATTTTTTTGTTGGTTTTTATAAAATGGTATTTATGTTTATTAATAGAATTAACATATAGTAGTTATGTTTTTTTGTATAGATAATTAGTTCTGTTTAAGAGTAAACCCTTTATTTTTAAGGTTTTATTCTTGTTTTTTTAAAATTATGAAAAACGTGTCTAACGAAGTATCTTTGTTTTCTATTTTAGTAAAAAATAATTGAATAGAAAAAAGCGAAAATTCATTGACATAAAAAATAACAATAGGTATAGTTTACATGTGGGCGGAAATATTAATAATTAAAATATATATTTATTTTGTCGTTCTTTTTTCTATGATAAAAATCAACGTAAAAAATTGTCAGTAAACGACTAATGCTTAACGAAATGAAAGGAGATTGTGTATGCCGAGAAAAACGCCTGTCCGAAAGAATATTCGCTCTAAAGACGAAAAGGCAAGGCAAAGTAATCCAGAACGTTCACGAGGTCGTCAGATATATGCAAATTCTACTAGAGCATATCCGGAAAATGAACGATATGAACAACGTACTGTAAAAAAACGACCACGACCAACCGAACAAAGGTCTCGCAATGATTTTTATGAAAACTCTAGAGATTTTGAATATCCAGAAACGCCTCGTCAAAGAAGACCACGTCGGTCGGTTCCTGCAAGGAGAACAATCGATGAGTATACTAAAAGACCTCAATCTCCGCAGTCTACTGTAAAAAGTCCGGGTGTATTGGTATTTTCTTTCTTAAGTAATTTAGTTTTTTATGGTGTTACGATTGGAATCATCATTATGGCAGTTATGTTTTCATTCAGTTCAAAGTCAACAGCATCAATTTTCGGTTATCGTTTTTATACAGTTTTGACTAATTCTATGGCTCCACAAGAAGAGGGGCCAAAAGGCGGATTCTATGCTGGAGATATCGTCATTGTTAAACTTATGGATGGTGATCAGATCAAAAAAGATGATGTTGTAACGTTTGCAGTTGGAGATGGGGCACGTTATTTGACTCATAGAATGGTCGAGCGTAAAGAGGAATTAAATGGAGAAAAAGGCAATTATCTTGTTACTAAAGGGGATGCGAATAAAAGCAATGATCCACCAATAACAGCAGATCGAGTATTAGGTAAAGTTGTGTTTGCTGTGCCAAAGGTAGGCAATGTTATAGAGTTTGCTCGAGAAGAATTTTGGGCTTGTCTGGTTTGTATTCTCTCGTTGTATGGTTTCTTTTTAGTGCTGAAATCCTACCTGTTTACGTCAGATGGCGAACAAATTAGGAAAAGACCTAGGGAACGACCAAGGTATGAAAGGCAATATTAACACTTCGCTTTAACGATTATCTAAGCAAGTGAGAATATACATTATATTTATAGGAGGATTATTAAAAATGAAAAAAAACAAAAAGAAAAAGTTGGTAGCGGCTTCTGGATTGGCATTGTTAGCTTTTTTAGCGGGAACATTTGCTTGGATCAACTCGCAGGATCAAAAGATTAACCGTGTGGATGCAGCCGCAATCAAAGATGACAGTGTCACTGTGGAAGAGACTTGGAAGCCTCAAGATATTATTCCAGGAACAGAAGCGACGAAAGAAGTAGCTGTTAAAAATACTGGGAATGTACCAGTATTTGTTCGTGTATCTTATGAAGAAGTCTTGAAACATTTGACAGAAAAAGGTGCTGTGACAAGTCGGAACAAAGGATGGACTGCTAGTGCTAAACCAAATCCGTTAGCAGATGATATTCCTGTTGAATATGACGGAGATAAGTATGTCACACAAACGAATGACTACAAAGATGTGACAAGCAAAGTTAAAGATGCTAAGGCAGCAGCTTTACCAGCTGGTGTAAAAGTATATGCCAAAGGATCAGTTACTAAAAATCCCGTAACAAGTGCAGAAGTTACGACGTTTAATTATTCAGCATTTTTTGAATATGCACCAGGTAAATACCAAGCAATGGAAACCACTGTATCAGTAACAGGTGGAAATGTAGAAGGATCTCTAGTAGAGAACTGGGACTTTACTATGTCTAAAGCTAAATATTCAGTTTATAGTGGCGGATACAAGTATGCAGTAGCGAACTGGGCAGCAGCTTCTCTAGAAGGCGCATCTCAAGAATCGACAAATGCTAAAGCTTCTCTATTAGGAAGTGCGGGTAAAAAGTATGATGTAGATTACGATTATACGATTGCAGCTTTAGGTCTTCCAGCTATTCCAGCTGTGACAGTAACAACAGCTGCTGATCAAATCCCAGTAGCTAATTCAGAGAAAAAAGGTGTTCAAACGGATAAAGCCGCTTTAAATGTTGGTGGAATCAATATTGAGTATGGTGTAGATATGGGAACAACGGCTGATTTGAAAAATGATAAATGGGTTTACAACAATGAAGATGGCTATTTCTATTTCACTAGTCCACTTAACTCAGGTGCAACAACACCACAGTTATTGAAAAAATTAATATTTACAAATGCAATTGGAAAAGAATATACAAATGCAACTTATGATTTGATTGTGAAAATGGAAGCTATTCAAGCAACTAAAGAAGCTTTATCAGATAACACTGGTTGGAACTTGAACGGGGCTGATGGTTCAGAAACTAAAAAAATCACAACCTATTTGGATGGACAAGCAGTAAGCTAAATCTAATTGCTGGAAGTGAGAATTAAGAAGTAATAAATAGGAAGGGGAAAAACGATGCAGCAACGATCAATGCGAAAACGTCTATTATTTCTGGTTTTGTATAGTTTTTCATCTATTTTTATCACCTTTACCAGTGGAACGCTATTAGCTGTTGCCAGTCAAACCCTTCCTCCAGGGGTGGTCATTGGTGATGAGACAGGAATATCCGCTTCTTCTGAAGGAGAGTATTATGTTGATTTACCAAATGTCTTACCTGGAGAAAGTTATGAAAAGACTATCACGATTCGTAGTATGGATGTAAAAGAACCCTTTGAGTTAGGAATAGTAGTTACACCAGATTCAACAAAAGGAGTAATCGATCTCAACAAACAAATCAAATTGACTCTGTCTCTTGATGGAAAAAAAATATATCAAGGTCCCTTATTGGGAAATGGAGAATTTGACTGGACGGTTCAGCCGTTAATATTAGGCGTTTGTGAGTATGGGAAAGATCAAATCTTAACGGCAGTATTCGAAGTAGATAAAGATCTGACACTGGCAGACTATAAAGAAGATAGTCAGTTACTTTATCATTGGACATTCATTGCAACAAAAAATCAGCCTAAGCCGACAGATCCCAAAGATAGTAGTGCACCTTTACCAACTAAGGTAAAAACTAAAGGGATGTTTCCAATGACAGGTGAAGAAATCAAAAATCTGATTTATAAAACATTGGCTGGACTTTTGCTAGTATTAATTGCAATTTTATTATGGAAAAAACGTAAGGAAGAACAAGAAAAAGTAGATTAGAGGAAGCGGGGAGCAAATGAATGGTGTAAAAAAAATGTTGAAAATAATCAATCAAAATAAACCTTTATTGGCTATATTTTCTGTATTTCTAAGCTCATTACTTGTTGTGGGAAGTACATACGCATGGATTACCTACAGCGATGAGAAAATAAATCTAAGTCAATCTAATACTAAAAAGCTTTCTGCAGAAATAGATGGAGTCTTCACCCCAAATCTGCAGTGGATACCTGGAAAAGCAACAGAAAATAAATTACTTGTGAATAATAACGGACAGACTCCAGCTATTATTCGTCTCTCTTTGTACGAATATTTTGCTCAGTTTGAACTTGATATGACTGATGGAGGGGGAAATAGTAGTCCGAAAATTGCAGCTAATTCTAGTGGGACGGATATAAAAATAGAAGCTGTGTCTTCGTGGCAAAAAGGTCGTACATATAAGATAGGTCCAAATAAATATTATACTGCATCAGAAGTTCATAAAGGGAATACAAAAAATCCAAAGACAGCCTATGTCTATAAAGGTGAACGACCAGTTGAGGGACTTAAATATTTAACGATTCAATTCAATGATCATGAAATTTATGATGAACAGAATAAACCAGCATCGGGAATAAAGAATTATTGGTATTATTCAGATGGCTATTTCTATTATTCAGAAGTACTGCAGCCTAAAGAAAAAACGAAGCAACTGATTCAGAGTGTAACCTTAGCTAAAGGTTTACCCAATAAATACAAAAGTTCTTTGTATCAATTAATTCCAGTCATGGATGCTCATGATGTTACAAAGTCGCTATTGATGGATTGGAAGATTACTACCAATTCATATGTAGAAAAGATGTATCGTGGAAAAGTTCATTAGGAGGACCCAAAGATGAAACGTAAGAAAAAATTTGTCCATATTTTCTGGATAATCCCTTTGATTATCGGATGTTTAGTTATAGGAAGTGCGGTTGCTTATGCTGCGATGACGGTGAGAGAAGAGAAAACAAACATTTTTCAAATCGCAGATCTTCAAACTAAGGTGAATGAAGTTTTCAATGAACCAACAACAATTTTGCCAGGCGCTTCGGTTGAAAAAAAAGTAACTATAGAAAATACAGGAACGATCAACCAATTCGTTCGAGTGATGGTTCAGCCAGAAATTCGTTTAGAAAGTAATGGAAGTATTCGTTTGCTACCTGCAAAAATTGGTGCAGAAGTTCTTTTAGATTTAAACAGTCCCTATTGGAAACTAGGTGAGGATGGGTATTACTATTATTTGAAAACTTTAAAACCAGGTGAACCGAATAAGACAGAAACTTTGTTTAAACAAGTAAATTTAAAAAAGGAATTAGGGACAGAATACCATACTGCAAAATTTAGTTTATTGGTGAAAGTTGAGGCGATAAATTGTACAAAATATGCTTATCGCGATGCTTGGTGGCAAGGAACTGTACCTAATAATGGAGAACTGCAAGCAATTGACAAACAATTAGCTAATAAAGCAGAGTAAAGATGGGCACATGGAATATTATTCCATGTATGCCTTTTCAAATCCAACGCTCATGAACTGAGTGTTTTCAATGAAAAAATCATTGATTTGATACACAATTGAAAAAGCGAGGTGGGAAAGTGAGAAGGAACGTAAAGATAGCTAAGCTGATATTTTTGCTAGTTTTAATTGGTATGATTGGTGTTTTTTTTGTCAATAGAGTAATGGGACAAAAAGTCATAAAGGCTTCAAATGATTTGATGCAGCAGGATTTTCAATTAACGGTATCTAATAAATGGAATGATGAAAAAGCAAGTAATTATACTGAGTTGACATGGAAAGAACCAGCTGATATAGAAAATTCTGATTATCAGCTGTACCGAAGTGAAGATGGAAAGAGTTGGAATAAACTTTCTTTAAGTGATAGTAAGACAAGTGAAGAATCTAATGCTTCTAAAAAGGAAACAACATATTTGGAAAACAAGGTTATTGATGACACTGTCAAAGATGATGTTCCACCTAAAGTTCCAAACATAGCAGTAGAAAATAGTGAGGATAACAAGCTTGCTATTGAAGTGTTTTCTGAGGATGAAGGGAAATTATATCAATGGTATATTGCCTCTGATACTGCAAGCGCAGGGACACAAAAGTCGGATGTTATAAAAGAAGAGATAGCTAGCGGGCTTAAGGGGTACATTTATGTGGTGGATAATTCTGCAACAACTGTTCCAATTATTGATCGAAACTTTTCTGGAGAAGTAACAAATATTGACATTAGTGTAGGCGCTACTGAATACAATACTACTGTTTCTGGGATTGATAGAGAAAATAAAACTTGGATACATATAATGGCAGTTGATCGTGCTAATAATGTGAGCGATGTGAAACATACTGAGCTGAGAAATGATGAAAAGAAGGTTGAGTTAAAAGATGCAAATCGTTATATTGATTTCAATATTGAAAGAACAGCTGATTTAGCAAAATTAGTTGATATTTCGTTGGGTAGTTCTTTAAATGGGAAAATGAAATCCTTTGAAATTAAAATTCCAAAAAATATGGAAATTAAAGATTATGATAAACTCGTTTTACCTACTTCTTGGTATAAATTTCAAAATAGTGATGATGAGGATTTCAGCTCATTTACTTTGGCAATGAATAATAATAATAATTTAACTACTATTAAGAATTTTTTAGAAGCTTTACAGTTTACGATTAAAAGTACGGCCAATAAAAAGGGAAACATTGAAATAGTTTTTCATGAGCTAATCTATACTTCTTGGGAATCCCCAGATGGGAAAAGACATTATTATACGTTTGTTCCAACACCGTATACGTGGTTACAGGCATATAATTTAGCAAAAAAAATGAGATACAGAGGACTGACTGGATATTTAGCAACGTTAACTTCAAGTGAAGAACATAATTTTGTTTATACTAATATTGCAAAACAATCAGGTTGGTTAGGTGGTGGGAGACTTGCCAAATCGAATGGTCAAAAACTTAACGATGAATCTGCAATATCTGAAAATGTTGCAGATTATATCATTAGGGGAGCTTCCGCGCAACAATGGTACTGGGTAAACGGACCTGAAAAAAGGCTAGTTTTTTTTGATAAACCAACTTTCAAAGAAGGTGGAAAAGCCCCAAGTGGCGTTTATCAAGGATTTAATAATCCTGCCGCAGGTGGAACTGCTTCTGAGCCTAATAATTCTGGAGATGAGTTTATATTAGAATTTGCGCAAGCTAGTGCGGTTAATCCAACAAAAATGTGGAATGATTTATCCTATCGTCGAACAACTTATAATACGGGCTACTACGTTGAGTTTTCTGAATATGGTTCTCAGGTAGAAAAAGAGGAAGAAACTGATGTCTCGGCAATTAGGGAAATTCCTCAAAAAATTTCAGTAAAAGCTGTTGATGAGAATGGTGCCCCAATGACATCAGGAAATATCCTATTAGATCAACAACTAAAAATTGGAAAAAAAGAAACTATTGTGCCTGAAAATTTTGAAATGTATGATTTTATTAAATTAGTGGATACAGTTGAAAATCAAATTTCTCCTCTTGAATATACTATCAGTAGTACTTTTCAGGAAGGAAAATTGATTTATGCTTCTAGAAAATTGACCGTTCATGCTCGACAAGTTGTGCTTGATAAAAATGCACAAGTTGTTCTCCCCAAAAAAGGGTTTGGTGTGTTAGAGACTAAAACTGAGACAGGTGAAAGAAAAAATGAGTTTCCGCTAACAACCGTTTCAACCGATAATAATAAAGTATCTTTTAATACCTACATTATTCGTTATCAAAGAAGTGAATCAAATTATACCTTTATACCTCAGATACCAATGAATTATAAATTGGTGGGGTATGTGCTGACTACAACTAACCAACAACATATTCCAGATAACAGTTCTCTAGTACCCGTTCAAGTTGATGTATCAAAGAACTCGGAATTTTGGTTGACAACATATATCAAACCAACTACAGTACAGCCAACATTTTATCATTGGGAATATAAGGAAAATAAATTAGGAACAATTATGACCAAGTGAATATAAATGAAAACTCCAAATCTAATAGATAGGATTGACGTACAATGTATTTACTGTTAGTTGCATTAGGAAGTATTATATTTATTCATAGTATCCTACTTATTTTTATCCTTAGAAAAAATACGGAAATAGCAAATAGACTTGATCAGATAAATAGAATAAGACCATCTTCTAAAACCATCTCTTCAAAAAAAAAAGTAAATAGGTAGGGTAAACAGTCCCTAAATAAAAGACTAAACCAATGAAATGAGGAAATAAGTAAGGATGAATCTAGGATATGCTCGTGGAAATAGATTAAATCAGCAATTTGATTTTTTAGAAGAATATCAAGTAGATGAAATTTTTTCAGATGACAATCGTAGCTATGAAGTATTTCAAGATCCAGAAAGTGACTATCAGAGATTGTTGGATTATACGGAGCCAGGTGATTGTTTAGTCATTGCTTTTTTAGAAGTGATTTCAAGAGACTATCAAATGTTACTCAAATGTTTCGATGAATTGGAGGAGCTAGGCCTAGAAGTGATTGTGTTGACTTCACCAGATTTGACTTTAGTTGAGTGGCGGGAAGTACTTTCGTGGATCGATAAAAATGATCGGTTATTGCATCCACGTTTAATCAAATTAAAACTGAAGCAAGAAAAGAGTAGAAATAAGGAAACCTATTCTGTGTTTAGTAAGGATAGGGACGCTAAGCAGTTATATCGTGACGTGATGTGGCAATTGCTAGGAAAACGGAAATTGAGAGTGATTGCTGAACAAAAAGGTGTTCCAATCGAAACGATTTATCGGATCCAGCAAGAACTTAAACGGGTGAAGTTAGCTGGTATTTTAGCAATGTGTTTCTTTTTAGCAATTGCAACACTCAAAATAACTGAAAATTTTTCAGATAATTTATGGATTCAAATCGTTGTGTGCGTTATTACGACAATCGCTATTCTGTATAATACGTTGGCTGATGATGAGTAGAGCCGTTGTGAAAGCTGAAAAATTAGCTTAACACAAAAATAGTTTTGCTGCTTCCTGTATCTTAATGGAAGTAGCAAAACTATTTTAATTTAAAAAGTCATTTTTTCAATTCGATCAAATGCTTCCTTCAAAATATCAATATCTTGTGTTGCAGCTAGGCGTACATAATCATCACCAGTTGTCTCGCCAAAGGCTTTTCCAGGAATCATTAACACATTGGTCTCCTTCAAGACTTTTTCAACAAAAGGTACAGAGGTCAACCCTGTTTTAGAAATGTTGATAAATGCATACATGCTCCCTTTGACTGGGTGTAGTGAAAGGAAAGGGATTTTCGCAATACGTTGCTCTAAGTACTCTAGTCGTTCTTTGAATACAGAGACTACAGTTGGTATTAAAGATTCAGCATGATTTAAGGCATAAATACCAGCTTGTTGAGATGGACTTGGGGCCGAATAAGTGATACTTTCATTGATCAACTTTGCGGCATTGTTGATATATTCAGGTGCAATCATATAGCCGATCCGCCAGCCAGTCATTGCAAATGCTTTAGAGAAACTACTGAATGTGATCGTATTGTCAGGAGCAAATGTTGCCATTGGGACGAAATCATCATAAAAACAAAACGCTTCATAGACTTCATCTGAAAGAATATAAAAATCATGTTTGATCGCCAATTCAGCAATCGCTTTAAATGTTTCAGGAGAAAAAACGGCTCCAGTAGGATTGTTTGGTGAATTGATAATAATTGCTTTTGTTTTATCTGTGATGGCAGCTTTCAAAACATCAATATTGATTTGAAAACCATCCTCTTCATAAGTTGGAATAAATACTGGTTTACCACCAGCAAAAATTACTTGATCTTTGTAGGGTGAAAAATAAGGTTCATGAATAATGACTTCATCTTCAGGATCTAACAATACTTGTAACGTTAAATACATGCCATGTAAAGCACCAACAGTTGCTCGAACTTGATCAGGTTTAAAAGATAAACCATATTGTTTTCGATAAAAGGCAATAACAGTATCAATATATTCCTGACTACCGCCAGAAGCGGTATATTTTGTGTGCCCATTTTTCACATCTGTAAAAGCGGCATCAATAATTCGTTCATCTGTAATCAAATCGGGATCTCCGATCGACAGGTCCAATAAATCAGGTACTTGTTTTGCTAAAGTGGCAATATCCATTAAGATATTTTCAGCAGGTTGTTGATGTTTCTTTGCAATGTTTAGTCGATCCATTTTGTTACCTCCAATTACTTGTTGCTTAACTTCATTCTATACTATTTTTTTAAGAGGGCAAAGTAAGTTTTTCTACTTACTTTGCCCTCTTGTAGTTTTTACAACACTTTTCTTAAAAAATCTTGTGTTCTAGGATTTTTCGGTTGACCGAAAATTTCTTCTGGGGTGCCTTCTTCTTGTATGATTCCAGCGTCCATGAAAATCACACGATCGGCAACTTCACGGGCGAAGCCCATTTCATGTGTAACGACCACCATGGTCATTCCCTCAACGGCCAAAGCTTTCATAACGGCTAAAACTTCACCAACCATTTCTGGATCTAGTGCAGAAGTTGGCTCATCAAACAGCATTACATCAGGATTCATCGCTAGTGCTCGAGCGATGGCTACCCGTTGTTGCTGTCCGCCAGATAAACTAGAAGGATAGCTAGTCGCTTTGTCTTTCAAACCGACTTGTTCCAATAAAGTTAGAGCCTGTTCTTTAGCTGCTTCTGGGGTTTCCTTTTTGACTTTGATAGGGCTGATTGTCAAATTATCTAAAACTGTCTTATGAGGAAACAGATTGAAATTTTGAAATACCATGCCCATTTTTTGACGAAGCGCATCAATGTCAGTATCTTTATCTAATAAATTTTTACCTTCAAATTCAATGCTTCCAGCTGTTGGTTGTTCCAATAAGTTTAAACAACGTAAGAAAGTACTCTTTCCACTACCAGAAGGGCCGATAATCACGACAACCTCCCCAGCATTTACATCTAAATCAATCCCTTTTAAGACTTCATTTTTTCCAAAGGTTTTGTGCAAGTTTTTAATATTAATCACTAGTACTCATTCTCCTTTCAGCAACACCTAGTAGGCGAGAAATGGTAAAGGTTAAAACAAAGTAAATCAATGATACCACTAGATAAGGTAAGAACGGTTTAAAGCTGGCACCTTGAACATTGCCGGCTTGGAAAATCAATTCTGAAACCCCGATAACAGAAACCACAGAAGACTCTTTAATGACTGTTACAAATTCATTTCCTAGTGCAGGTAAGATATTTTTGATTGCTTGCGGTAAAATAATGTAGCGCATGGCTTGTGGTTGATTCATGCCAAGAGAACGAGCCGCTTCTAATTGGCCTTTATTGACAGCATTGATTCCAGCACGAACGATTTCAGCAACATAAGCACCACTATTTAATGCAAGAGCGATACAACCAGCAGCAATTTTTGATAAATCAAGACCCAATACGCCTGTACCAAAATAAACAATAAAGATTTGGACTAATAAAGGTGTTCCACGAACATATTCAATGTAGCAGATCGCAATACCACGTAAAATTTTGGATTTAGAAAGCTTCATTAAGGCGAGTAAACCACCAAGTATGGCACCAAATAATACACCCATAAAGGCTAAGAAAATCGTATAGCCCGCACCACTGATATAAAATTTACCGTATTTACCAAGGAAGCTTTGATCATCTGTAAACATCAATTTACCTGCTTCTTTTTTATAACCATCTAATAAATTATTGTCATTGATCGTTTTGATCGAAGCGTTGACTTTTTGCTCTAAAACAGGAGCATTTTTAGGAATGGCTACCGCTGCATCTTTTTGTCCTTGTTCGAACGTAACATCAGCGAAGGTTAAGGCTTTATCACGATCGACATAAGCTTCAGCAACTGGACCTTCTAAAACTGCAGCATCAACTTTTTTATTTTTTAAGTTCATGATGATGTCGGGTACTTTTTGTAAAGAGGTTGGAACCGAACCGACTAATTCTGTTTTTGCTAGCTCTTCTTGAGTGGTTTGCTTTTGAACGCCGACTTTTACCCCATCAAAATCTTTTGTTGATTGGAATAGATCTTTGTCGTCTTTTCTAACCACAACTTTTTGTTGAACGGTCATATACGGTGTTGAAAAATTAACTTCTTGGAGACGTTCAGGAGTGGGTGCCATGCCTGAAATAATTAAATCGATTTTACCAGTTTTTAATGCACCTAATAATGCATCAAAACCCAGTTCTTCAATTTTTAATTTGACACCTAGATCATCTGCGATTTTTTGTGCGATTGAGATGTCAAAACCAACGACTTGGTCTTTACCATCAACATCTGCATGGAATTCATACGGTGCATAGTCAGCAGATAGTCCAACGATCAATTCACCACGTTTCATGATGCTGTCGTAGACCGGATCTTTCTCTTCGGCTAGAGCGGTTGTTACTGGTAGAAAAGTGAGTAATACCAGCAATATGGGAATAATAATGGCTAAGGTTTTTTTACATAGTTTCATTTGTTCTTCTCCTTTATGATAGAATGATAACGGTCAAGTAAATTCAACTGTTGTGATTTTCAATAAATATTCTAAAAATGGTGTATAAATGTATAAAAATTTATTGTTTTTGGATGTGTTTTATCATATCATAGATTAAGGGAAAGGAAAAGTGAATTTTAGCAAGAAGTTAAAAAATTTCGCTTTTGCATAAAAATAAGTAAAAAATGAAAGGTTGAGACAGATGAATCAATCATTGATCGTTAGAGGAGCGCCACAGGAATATGAATGCCGTGTTGGTGCTTGGGATGATTTAGAAGAACATTTAAATAGAAGAAAGCTTAAACGTGTTATGATTTTACATGGTCGAGATTCTTGGGAAGCGGCCAAATCCTATTTTCCTACATTAGTGAATATTGATGCACAATTTGTAGATTATGGTGGAGCCTGTACAGATGAGAAAACAGTCGAATTAAAACAACAATTTGAACAAGCAGGTTTAGAAGGAATTATCGCAGTTGGTGGCGGGAAAATTGCAGATTTAGGTAAAGCGGTGGCAAACCAATGTAATACACCTATCTTGATTTTACCTACATTAGCTGCAACATGTGCGGCGTATACACCACTAAGTGTGATCTATAAAACAGATGGTTCTATGGATCGCTATGATGTATTTGCTCAAAGTAATGCATTGGTTTTGATCGAACCTAAAGTTATTCTTGATTCACCTATTGAATTGATGATTGCAGGTATTGGTGATACTGTGGCTAAATGGTATGAAGCAGATGCGATGATTTCGCAATTAGCGGTACAGCCAATCGAAATCCAGGTTTCTGCTTTTGCAGCCAAAAAATGTCGAGATGTTTTACTGGCTGACAGTCAAGAGGCGCTTGTTGCTATGAAGCAGAAAAAAATCAATCAAGCTTTTTTAAATGTAGTGGAGACGAATATCTTACTTGGCGGAATGGTTGGTGGCTTTGGTGATGATTATGGGCGGACTGCTGGGGCACATTCAATTCATGATGCATTGACGATTTTACCTGAAAGTCACCAACAGCTACATGGTAATAAAGTGGCTTACGGTGTTTTTGTTCAGTTAGTGATCGAAAATAAATGGTCAGAAATCGAACAACTAATTCCGTTTTATCACAGTCTTGATTTACCAATTTCTTTAAAAGAGATGAATATGAATTTATCAGAGGATGATTATCAGCGCATTGCTGAACGTGCTGCTGAGCCGCATGAAACGATTCATTATATGAAAGAAAAGATTACGCCTGAAATTGTGAAAACAGCAATGATGGAACTTGAAACAGCAATGAGCGATAAATAAGAGCCGTTTAAAAACCTGGGAGCTGGATAATTTTTTATCTAAGCTCCTTTTATTGTAAGTCGCAGCAACTGTCTGCAGAGCTGATGGGAACACAATACTTGGCAAGCGAAGAGAGAGGCGTTTCATTTGTCTAAGGATATCCTAAAGAAAGCCTGCAAAACCTTGCAAATACGAACAAAAAAAAGTATGATGAGGAAAGTGTAAATTTACAAAAGAAAGTAGGAAAATGAATGACAGAACCAGCCATTCGTTATCGTTTAATAAAGAAAGAAAAACATACTGGTGCCCGTTTAGGGGAGATCATCACCCCCCACGGAACATTTCCAACACCAATGTTTATGCCTGTAGGAACGTTAGCGACAGTAAAAACCATGTCACCAGAAGACTTAAAAGAAATGGGGGCCGGAGTGATTTTGAGCAATACCTATCATTTATGGCTACGTCCCGGCGATGATTTAATTGCAGAAGCTGGTGGCTTACATAAATTTATGAATTGGGATCAACCGATTTTAACAGATTCTGGCGGTTTTCAAGTATTCTCATTAAGTGATATGCGTAAAATCACAGAAGAAGGGGTTCATTTTAGACACCATTTAAATGGGTCTAAGTTATTCCTTTCTCCAGAGAAAGCAATCAATATTCAAAATAATCTAGGCTCTGATATTATGATGAGTTTTGATGAGTGTCCGCCGTTTGATGAAAGCTATGATTATGTGAAGAAATCCATCGAGCGCACGTCACGTTGGGCAGAACGCGGGTTGAAAGCGCACGCTAATCCAGATCGTCAAGGCTTGTTTGGTATTATCCAAGGGGCAGGATTTGAAGATTTACGTCGTCAAAGTGCGAAAGATTTGATCAGTATGGACTTTCCGGGATATTCCATTGGTGGTTTATCTGTAGGTGAACCAAAAGCTGAAATGAACCGCGTGTTAGATTTTACTACTCCTTTAATACCTGATAATAAACCGAGATACCTAATGGGTGTGGGAACAGCAGATTCATTGATCGATGGTGTGATTCGTGGGATCGATATGTTTGATTGTGTCTTGCCGACTCGAATTGCTAGAAATGGTACTTGTATGACTTCTAAAGGTCGTCTGGTTGTTAAAAATGCACAGTATGCAAGAGATTTCCGTCCGTTGGATGAGAAATGTGATTGCTATACTTGTAAAAACTATACTCGAGCGTATATTCGTCATTTGATCAAAGCAGATGAAACATTTGGTATTCGTTTAACGTCTTATCATAATCTTTATTTCTTATTGAACCTTATGAAACAAGTTCGTCAAGCAATCATGGATGATAATTTGTTAGAATTTAGACAAGCCTTTTTTGAAGAATATGGGTTTAACAAAGAGAATCCAAAAAGTTTCTAAAAAATTGATCAAAATACTAGTGTTGTACATGAAATTTTGTTACAGTAAACTAGTGATTATAGGATAGAGAGGTGAATAGATAATGGGCGGAGGACTTTCGTTTATTTTACCATTAATTCTTTTAGCAGGAATGATGTTTTTTATGACTCGTTCGCAAAAGAAACAACAAAATGAACGTCAAACACTTTTGGATGCAATGAAAGTGGGCGATGAAGTTGTAACGATCGGCGGATTACACGGTGTGATCTCTGAAATCGATAGCGAAAAAAGAACAGTATTGATCGATTGTGAAGGAATCATCCTTGAATTTGATCGTGCTGCAATCAAAACTGTCAAACCAGGTACTGTTGTTACAAATGACAGTGACGTAACAGTTGTTGAAGAGCCAACTGTAACAACAACTTCTGAAAACAACGAAACGAAAGAATAAATTCCAGCTTGCTGGAATTTTTTCTTTCTAACGCAACTAGGCAAATAGACATAAATTATTTTTTGGAAAGAGGGGGAGAACCATCGAAAAGCTGTCCTGGCACCAAAAGTTCTTATTGAAAAAAGAGTTAAAACTCAAATGCCGATCTTTTCAGCAACTTGGTTATTCTTCAGTCAACGAAACAGAATTGATGAACTATCTCGTTTCTTATCGTTGGAAAAAGAACGCTCCATCATCGATCAAAGCTTGTCGTGAAGACATTTTACATATTGAGCCAAACGAATTTTTTGATTACCAACAATTAATTGCACAGACAAGCAGTTTAACAATCAAAGATTGGCAAGACTTAACGGATCTATTCTAATGGAGAATAGACCCTTTTTTTCTTTTTGTATAATAAAAAGCGCTTACTTGAAAAATGGATAAAAAAAGTTGTTAAATGTGAAGAAAATCACAATAAAACTATTTACAAGAAAAAAATAATGTTGTATGATGTGTATGTGAAATAGTTAACAAACAAAAATAAATTATATATTTTTCTAGGAGGATCACAATGGCTAAAACAATGAAGAAAGAAGATACTAAAGCAACTGATGTATCAGCGATGATCGACGAGTTGGCAAAAAAAGCAAATGTTGCTTTAAAAGAAATGGAAGACTTCGATCAAGAAAAAGTTGACCACATTGTGCACCAAATGGCAATGGCGGCATTAGACCAACATATGCCTTTAGCAAAAATGGCTGTGGAAGAAACTGGCCGTGGAATTTACGAAGATAAAGCAATCAAAAATATGTATGCATCTGAATATATCTGGAACAGCATTAAACACGATAAAACAGTTGGTGTGATCAATAAAGATGACCAAACAGGATTGATCGAAATCGCTGAGCCAGTCGGTGTAGTTTGTGGGGTTACACCAACAACAAACCCAACATCAACAACAATTTTTAAAGCATTGATTTCAATCAAAACACGTAATCCAATCGTATTTGCGTTCCACCCAAGTGCTCAAAAATGTTCTGCTGAAGCTGCTCGTATCGTTCGGGATGCGGCCATCAAAGCCGGCGCTCCTGAAAACTGTGTGCAATGGATCGAGCAACCTTCATTAGAAGCAACTTCAGGTTTGATGAATCATCCTGGAATCGCGATTGTTTTAGCTACTGGTGGTAGTGCTATGGTTAAATCAGCTTATTCAACTGGTAAGCCAGCCTTAGGTGTTGGACCAGGGAATGTTCCTTCATATATTGAAAAAACAGCTAAAATTAAACGTGCAGTAAATGATTTGATCGTTTCTAAATCATTCGATAATGGTATGATCTGTGCTTCTGAACAAGCTGTGATTGTAGATAAAGAAGTTTATGCAGCAGTAAAAGCTGAATTTGAAGCACATCAAGTGTACTTCGTTAAACCAAACGAATTACAAAAACTAGAAGATGCTGTGATGAACGAAGGAAAATATGCTGTTAATCCAGCAATCGTTGGGTACTCTGCTGAACATATCGCAGAACTCGCTGGAATCAAAGTACCAAAAGGCACAAAAATTCTAATTGCTGAACTTGAAGGAGCAGGAGCAGAATACCCACTTTCTCGTGAAAAATTATCGCCAGTTTTAGCGATGATGAAAGCAAAAAATACAGATCACGCCTTTGATTTATGTGAAGCAATGCTTGAATTAGGTGGCTTAGGACATACAGCAGTGATCCATACAGAAGATGAAGACCTACAAGTGAAATTTGGTTTACGCATGAAAGCTTGCCGTATCTTAGTAAACTCTCCATCTGCTGAAGGCGGAATCGGGAATATCTATAACGAAATGATTCCTTCATTAACATTAGGTTGCGGATCTTACGGTAAAAACTCAGTCTCTAAAAACGTATCTGCTGTTAACTTGATCAATGTCAAAACTGTAGCGAAACGGAGAAATAATATGCAATGGTTTAAATTACCGCCAAAAATTTTCTTTGAAAAAAATTCATTACAATATCTACAAAAAATGGAAAATGTTGAACGTGTCATGATTGTTTGCGATCCAGGAATGGTTCAATTCGGCTATGCGGATACAGTTCGTAAAGAATTACAAAAACGTAAAAACGACGTTCAAATCGAAGTATTCTCAGCCGTAGAACCAAATCCATCTACAAACACAGTGTATGCTGGAACAAAAGTCATGGTTGATTTTGAACCAGATACAATCATTGCTTTAGGTGGCGGATCTGCAATGGATGCGGCTAAAGGCATGTGGATGTTCTACGAACACCCAGATACAGAATTCTTTGGTGCTAAACAAAAATTCTTAGATATCCGTAAACGTACGTATAAAATTGAAAAAGCAGTTAAAACACAATTTGTATGTATCCCAACAACATCAGGTACGGGTTCAGAAGTAACACCATTTGCCGTTATTACAGATAGTGATACCCATGTGAAATACCCATTAGCGGATTATGCATTAACGCCAGATGTTGCGATCATTGATCCTCAATTTGTCATGTCAGTTCCAGCTTCTGTAACAGCGGATACTGGTATGGATGTCTTAACACATGCAATCGAGTCTTACGTTTCAGTTATGGCTTCTGATTACACACGTGGATTAAGCTTACAAGCAATCAAATTAGTCTTTGAACACTTAGAAAACTCAGTGAAACGTCCAGATGCTGAAAGTCGTGAAAAAATGCATAATGCATCAACAATGGCTGGTATGGCTTTTGCCAACGCATTCTTAGGAATTTGTCACTCAGTAGCACATAAAATTGGTGGAGAATATGGGATTCCTCACGGACGTACAAATGCGATTTTATTACCGCATATCATCCGTTACAATGCCAAAGATCCTTCAAAACATGCAATGTTCCCTAAATATGATTACTTCCGTGCAGACACAGATTACGCTGATATTGCGAAATTCTTAGGTCTTAAAGGAAAAAATACAGCAGAATTAGTGGATGCATTAGCAACAGCTGTTTATGATTTAGGTGTATCTGTTGGAATTGATATGAACTTGAAAGCACAAGGTGTGACACAAGAAATTCTTGATTCAACTGTTGATCACATGGCAGAATTAGCGTATGAAGATCAATGTACAACAGCAAATCCAAAAGAACCGTTGATCAGTGAATTGAAACAAATCATTATTGATGCCTACAATGGTTAATTAAAAAAGTTCGAAGAGTAACTGAAAAGTTGCTCTTCTCTTTTTGTTTAGAGGTATAATAAAGTCAAAACAAATGGGAGTGAAACAAAATGACCATCAGAGAAGCAAAACTAGAAGATGCAGAAGCGATCAATCAGTTAAATACGTACCCGTTAAAGCATGAATACCCACTAGAAGAGGCTAAACGGCAGTTACGCTACTTATTATCTTCACCTACGAATAAAGTATTTGTACATGTTATAGAGGAAAAAGTAGTTGGTTATATTCAATTAAGCGAATATGTTTGTACTTATGGACCAAAATTGATGAATGTTATGGCTCTTGTAGTAAATGAAGATATTCATGGTCACGGGATAGGCAGATCATTACTGAATCATGCCGAACTATGGGCTAAAGAAAACAATGCTGAAGGTATCCGTCTAAATTCAGGTGTTGAAAGAACAGAAGCGCATAAATTTTACGAACATCAAGGATATAAAAGAGTTAAAAACCAAGTGAATTTCAGAAAATTGTTTGATTAAATAAGAGAGAAATAGCTGCCGTAATGAATAAAATTGTCTATTGACAAAGTAAATTATGAAATGCTACCATGGATAAATAACAAAGAAGAAAGGAGGGAGCGAAATGACAATGAGTCAATTCAAAATAAGTAAAAGTCAGAAATGGGTTGTAGAGCGTTATCTTATATTGAAGCAATGGCAAAAATCATGTTTTTTTGCTTTCTCTTTCAGTATATAGACCTTTTTAAGTTAGCTACTTAAAAAGATAAGCCGTCGATCATTTTTGATTGGCGGTTTTTTGTTGAAATTTTATGGAGGTGAATCCAATGAGTGGAAGAAAAGGACAAAATCAAACCGGCTAAGGAATGCGGCCGTCATTTTGCATTCCGAATAATAAAAAAAGAACGAGGAATCAGAATGTTAACAATTAAAGGGAAATATAACGAAGCACAAGTATTTACAGACATGTTAGATGATAATACGATCGGACAAATTATGTCTTTATGTAACCAAGAATTTGCTAAAGAAAGTCAAATCAGAATTATGCCGGATACTCATAGCGGTTCAGGCTGTGTTATTGGCACAACGATGACAATCAAAGACAAAGTAGTCCCAAATTTAGTCGGAGTTGATATCGGCTGCGGCTTGTATGTTGTGAAGCTAAAGAAATCCATCAAAACAAACTTTGATAAACTAGATCGAATCATTCGCACAAGAATTCCTAGCGGATCTCAGTCCCATGATAAAAGCCAACATGAGTTTGAACTAGGTAAAATCCATGCACCGATCCACAAAGGCTGGGCTCTAAGAAGTTTAGGCACACTTGGGGGCGGAAATCATTTTATTGAAGTGAACGAAGGAACAGACGGTTTATATTTAGTGATCCATAGCGGCAGTCGTGTTTTAGGTAAAGAAATCGCTGAATATCATCAAGAAGTAGCCTATCAAAAGCTATCACAACAAAGAAAAGCTTTAAAAATAGATGCATTGTTTGCTGAGCAAAATGGAGAGACTGAACAAGCAAAAGAATTACAACAAACACGAGAAGCAATGAAAATTCCCTATGAACTATCTTATGTAACAGCAGATGATCGAATTAGATATCTAGAGGATATGAAGATTGCTCAGGATTACGCAGCTATGAACCGTAAAATCATGGCTGAAACAATTCTTAAAGGCATGAAATGGAAAAAAGCTATCATAGAATCGTTTGATTGTCCTCATAATTATATTGATTTAGAAGACAAACTGCTAAGAAAAGGAGCTGTTTCTGCCAAGCTTGGTGAAAAAATCATCGTACCCTTGAATATGAAAGATGGCAGTATTTTAGCAACGGGTAAAGGCAATCAAGATTGGAATCAATCAGGACCTCATGGAGCGGGAAGAGTATTGAGTCGCTCGCAAGCCAAGGCAAAAATCAGCTTAGAAAGTTATCAGCATGCTATGAAGCATGTCTGGACGACCTCTGTTTCAAAGAAAACGATCGATGAAGCACCCAAAGCGTATAAGCCAAAGAAACAACTAATGGAAGATGTCAAAGAAACGATGACTATTCAAGAAGTGATTCGACCACTGTATAATTTCAAAGGGTAACAAAAAAGACAAGAATATTTTTAAAACTGCAAAAGCTTCTATATAATAAAAGTTTCCGATAAGTAGAAGAAGTTGTTTAGTCGTTGTTGGTGGTCCGGGGATAAGTGATATTGTTGGATATATTGCATCACAGTTGATGCGTGGAGTAGATTGGATTCAAGTGCCGACAACACTAATGGCCATGGTGGACTGTACTGTGGGAAAGGTTGCAATAAATTTCAAAAATAGAAAAAATATTTTGGGAGCATTTAATTCTCCTAATAAAGTTATTATAGATTTTAATCTATTGGAAACAATGCCTGAATATTTTATAAAAGAAGGTCTAGTTGAATCTGTAAAATGTGCTTTTTCCTTCAATGATACTGATTTGAAGGATAAGATTATGGATTATATAGAAAATAAACAATTAAGGTTGTTAAGAAAAATCATAGAACGTAGTATAGTTTGGAAAATCAGTGTAGTACAGAATGATTTTTACGACACAAACAATATTCAAAAAGCGGTGAGTTATGGCCATACGTTTGCTAATGTTTTTGAGGAATATAAAAGTGCAGTCATGGAATAGCTGTTTTAAATGGAATGTTATTGGCATCATTCATTTCAAGTAAACGAAATTATATTCAAAATAATATTCTGGAAGAGCATCACTTTTTTTAAAATTGGTTGAGCACTGAAAAGCAGATTGATTTTTAAGATATAGATATAAAAGATTTTATTGAAAAAATGAAGCGTGATAAAATTACTAAGAATAATGAAATTTGTACAGTATTGCTTAAAAATCATTCGTTTGAAGTCAGCATTCTGGATGAAGAGGAAGTTCATTATGCAATAAGTAAAGCTAGCGAAATACAAGAAATGGGAGGAAGCTATTAATGAAAATTATTGGATTTGGAGGTTTAAGTGAAAGTGGGAAAAGTTACTCTGGAAAGTATCTAGAACGAAAATATGGAATTCCACGAATTAAACTGGTAAATATTTTAGAGAAACTCCGATATAACTTTTTTAAGAATAAAATTAATTTAGATGAATTTCATGATTTTTTATATTCAACTGAAAATAAATTTACTACATTTTTACTTGATCAAATGATTTTGGAGATAGAGTATCATTATGGAGATCATCCTGTTATTGTTGTTGAAAGCTTAAGAAATCCAATTTTAGGAAAGCACTTTAAGACAAGTTTAGGTGATAATTTTGAAAATGTTTATTTTGAAGTGGCATTTTTAACAAGAGTGAGACGTGAAGCCGAAAAATTAGGTGAATCAGTAGATGAAATAATTGAAAAAACTTATCTAAAAGATCAAGAAAAGATTTTGCATGGGGCTTTAGAATTTAAAGAATTAAGCGATATTATTTATGATAATAATGGAACAATACAAATGCTGGAAATATTTCTTGATGATTTAGTAAAAAATTATATTTAATAAAATAAAGAGGCTGCCTATTCTAAAATCATAAGTCTTTAATAATAAGAAAGTTTATGAACTACTATATAATGAAAAATCCATTGATAACTTTGATAAAAAGCTTACTGAAAAATCATAATTTCTTTATGATGAACTATTGAAAAATACGATTATTCTTGAAATTAAGCGAGAGTCCGCAAAAGAATTATTCGTAACTGAATTATCTCAGATTGAAGAACACCTCGCTCAGGCTGTAGAAAAGTTTACAGAAAAAATCGAACAAGAAGACGATGGTAACACTAGAAAAATGATCCGTTCGAAGCGTAAAGTCCAAAAAAAATCAGAAAATTATTTCATGACTTCAAAGAAAACTCGCTTATCAAAAATATAGACAGATTTTAGGGAAACGAAACAGTTATTCTAGAACAAACCTAGATGCCACTTTTATGCGTATGAAAGACGATCACATGAAAAATGGTCAGCTGAAAGTAGGCTATGGTGGAGAAGAAAACTATCAAGCTGTTTTAGAAGAGCATGAGCGAACACCGCTCATCACTTATGCCATGTATCATAAAGAACAAAAGAAAAATTTAAACAAAACCCATTCCTTCCCGCAAACTGGTCGTATCAGGAATTAGAGGATACGACCAGTTTGCTCTAATGGACGGAAAATGAATTTTCAAAATTACTCTATCTGCACAGATAAGTATGGGGTTAAACGGTATTTAAAACGATATGAATGTGAAGACTGCTCGAATGGTCCTCTTCGAAGCAAATGTACAAAAGCGAAGAGTGACAAGATTCGCGGGATTCAAAAGAACATGGACTGGGAATACATTAAAGCAACGATTCAACAGCTGCTTTCAGAAGAAGAAACAGGTAAAATCTATCGTCAACGAAAAATTGATGTCGAACCCGATTTCGGCTATTTTAAGGCTTGATTAGGTTTCACTCGGTTCTCCGTTCGAGGAAAACAACAGACACACAATGAAATGGGGTTTGCACTAATGGCTGTAAATTTAAGGAAATATAGGCTAAGTAAGCTAGAAAATAAGAAGTATTCTCCCAATAATCTGAAAAATAGAAGACTGAAAATCATTTTTTACGATTTTCGGTCTTCTATTTTAAGGTTCTTGGGACTTTCGTCCCAAGCTCACTCACTTTTTCGTTTATTTACTCCTCTTAGCAAACGGCTGATAAGCAATACCGCGACTTTCACACCAATGAATGATCTCACCAGAAAAAATAATATCTGTTGTTGTAAGGTCACTCGTACTCTTTTTCCCAAGCAAGGTATACAACATTTTAAGTTCGTCTTCCCATTGCTGAAGAAGTGCGATGGTGTCATCTACACCGTGTGTCATTAGTTGGTTTAAAATCGTTCCCGCAACTCCCACACTTTTGGCACCTAAACTGAGGGCTTTGAGAATATCTAGCGATTGACGAACGCCACCAGATGCTAAAACGGTCAAGTCTCGTTGCCAATTGATCGATTCTAACAAGGAAAGGACGGTTGATTGGCCCCAGTCAGTTAAAAAGCCTAACTCTCGTTTTTTACGACGGGCATTTTCGATTTGGGTAAAACTAGTACCACCTTGACCACTGACATCAACAGCTTTTACGCCACGCAAGACTAATTGTTCAATCGTTTCACTACTCATACCAAAGCCAACTTCTTTCACAATTACAGGTACAGATAAGTGTGAAACAATATCTTCAATAGTATCTAGCCAACCATGGAAATCACGATCTCCTTCAGGCATTACTAGTTCTTGTGGGACATTCACGTGGATTTGCAGTCCATCGGCTTGGAAAAGATCGACTGCTCTTTTCGCTTCTTCTAAAGAAAGCCCAGCTCCAATATTAGCCCAGATCACACCAGTAGGATTTTCCTTACGCATGATTTGATAAGTATCAGCTAAATCAGGATTTTTTAAGGCTGCGTTGACTGAGCCTGTCGCAACCATGACACCAGTTTCTCTAGCGATAATACCTAATTGCTGATTGATGTCCTTTGCCCGTTCACTGCCACCTGTCATCGCATTGATATAAAACGGTTGTTTAAAGGTAAAATCAAGAAAGGATGTTGAAATATCAACTTCGTCTAACGCTATTTCTGAAAATGAATGATGAATGAATTTAATTTGATCGAAGTCGTTCATTTTCTCTTTATGAAAAGCTTTTGCCAAAGAAATATGTTCATCTTTTCGATTCATTTTTTTCCTGCTTTCCGTAAAAATATACATGTAATGGTAAAGGCGTGATGCCTTCTTTTTCCCATGAGCTCATCAATGGCAAAATGCCAGATTTTTGTTTGAAAATCACAATACCACAGTCACCACCGCCAGCACCAGATGATTTTGCAGCACCGCCGCAAGTCTGAGCTAAGTTACATAATTTTTTAAGGGCGGGCGTTTCGATCGTCACACCTGTAAGCGATGTTAACTGTTGGAGTAACTGTCGGTTTTTCCGAATTTGGGTTTGGATCAATGAAATGTTTTCAGAGTCGAAACCTGTAATCATTGTCTCAACACATGTTTTACTGTCATCTAGAAATTTCTGATAAGCATTTTTTTGAACTTCCTTTGATTGATTGACTTGATCCACTAGGTCAGAAGTAGAAGCGGGACTACCGGTCCAACCAATCAGAAGACGTAATTTTTTAGGAACGGTCAATGGTTTGATCATTAATTTTGGCCATGTTGCTTGAAGCAGAGCCGTCAGTGTTTGTTTTTGTGCTTGATCATTGACCCATTGATGATCGAAAGTCGAAAAGGCGATCCAGCCACCGTAACAACTTGCAGCGATATCACCACAGGAACCATTTCCTTGAACTTCTAAATGGGCTAAAGCTGAAAGCTTGAATATTTCTTCTTCAGATAGCTCTAAATCATAGAATAGGCTTAAAGATTTGACAGTTGCCACGGTTACAGCACCGCTTGAGCCTAATCCGTATTTTCGTCCATTGGAATTATCTAGTTCGCTAGTAACCTTCAAGTGATAAAACGCCAATTCCTTTTGTTGTTCTTGTGCATATTTTTCAGTTAAACGGATCGCCGCTAACACATAATGGAATGGATTTTCTCGAATATCAAGAACGAGTTCATTATTTCGTCTGGTCCAACGTACTGGCAACGAACTGTATTGCGCTGATTGAATACTACCAACATTTTCAGCAGACTCAAGAGTGACTGTGACGAATTGATCGACTGCCACGATGATCGCTGGGTGCCCAGGTTCAACAACTGCATATTCACCAGCAATAAATAACTTACCAGGTGTGGAAACTTCTATCATAATTCTTCCGACCTTTCTAGAGGGAGCAACGTGATTTTGGGTCCTACGTGAGCCGTAATCAGTTGTTGCTCTGAAAAATGTTCTGCTAAAATATTCTTTAATGCAGCTAGATTTTTTTTCTCAACTAAAATTTTAACGTTTGGACCAGCGTCCATGGTAAAGTAGCAAGGAAGACCTTGTTCTCGTGCTGTGCGTACTAATTGCATGACGTTTAAACTTTCAGGCGACCAGTAGGTAAATGGTGGTACTGCTCCAAGGGTTGTACCATGCATACGCAATCCGTTCGCTTCAGTAACTTCACCTAGTTTATTAAAATCTTTTGCGGCGATTGCTTGTTTGGCCGTTGCTAAGTCAGCTTCAATTGTTTCTAGCCAACCAGAATAAAAACTGGATGTTTCAACGGTTCGTTTCATACCATCGCGACTAGAAATATCTTTGATACCATCATCAACTAACACAAAAAGCATCGCTAAATCATTTTCCCAACCATCTGCAGGAATTGCTTGTGCAAAAGAAGTTTGATCTGAATCTCCTTTTTGCCATTCAGCAAATCCACCAAAAATACTACGGCAAGCTGAACCTGAACCACGGCGGGCCAATCGGGATAATTCTGTCTCATTTAATTGTAGATTTAACGCTTGGCTGCAGGCGCCGGCCAAAGCTGCTAAACCGCTAGCTGAAGAGGCTAAGCCAGCTGCTGTAGGGACAAAATTTTGGCTTTCTACCCTAGCAAATAAAGAGATTTTATACTGTTGGCGAACGAGATCCAAGAATTTAGATACTTTCGTTGTTTGCTTAGCGTCTTGTAACGTTCCATCTAAGACAAATGAATCTTTCGTTAGTGACTCATCAAAAATCACAGTAGTTTCTGTATAAAAAGCATCAAGGGTCAAAGAAAGACTGTTATTCATTGGTAATATCAATTGTTCATTTTTTTTGCCCCAATATTTGATTAAGGCGATGTTTGTATAGGCTCGTGCTTTTCCAGCGTACATTAATTGTTCACTCCTAATGATTGAATCCAGGTCGCTACTGCGCCGGTGTTTTTTAAAGCAGCGGCGATTTTTTCAGCTTGTTCTTTCGATTCAGCTAAAGAAATCATACAACCGCCACGGCCGCCACCTGTTAGTTTGGCGCCAATTGCACCATTTTCACGAGCTGTTGTAACCAATCGGTCTAATTGCTCATTACTGACAGATAATGCTTTAAGTTGCTCTTGTGCTTGGTTCATAACATTTCCTAAAGCTAAAACATCATCTGCCAAAATGACTTGTTTAGCAAGTCTAGTCAAACGGCCTAGCTCAGTAATATGTTGTGCGATTTTAGCTTGGTCCTGCTCAAAAAGCTTCGCAACATCGCTGACTGCAGCTCTGGTTTGACCCTTGATACCTGTATCAGCAACGATTAAAAAAGCATTAGAAACATTCATTGGAAATGATTCTAAGGGCTGTCCTTTTATGAAAAATAGGGAGTCATTCCCGCTAGTTGCTGCAGCGTCAATGCCACTGGGATTTCCATGAGCTATTTTTTCAGCACGGTTTACTAAAGGTAACAATACCTCTTGGGTACATGTTACATCAAAGTAATCAAATAAAGCACGGACGATCGAAACCGCTGCTGCCGCACTGGAGCCCATACCGCGCTCGGCTGGAATCGTGCTAGTAATTGTGAGTTTTAACGTTGTATTTTCTTGGTGAAGAGCAATCAGTGTTTGATTGACGGCTTCTTTGATGCTTTTTAATGGTGACGGAACATCTGCAAGATTTCCTGAAAAGTAAAGGCAATCTAATGTCATGGCAGTACTAGGTTCAACTGTTGTTGCAATAAACGTTTCTTGAAAAGGAAACGCAATAGCAGGTTCCCCATAAACAACAGAATGTTCCCCCATCAGAATAATTTTTCCAGATGCTTGTCCGTGCCCTATTTTTTCTTTATACATAGTAATAAACAGTCCTTCTATTTAAATATCAGATGTGTCGTGATCCAAGGTGCGGCGTAAAGAATCATGAATTGAACGCCATAATTTACGCCCATCTTATTAAGAGTACCACAAACGATTCCTACGAGCAAAACACCAAAAATATTGATCAATCCAGCATCCATATAAGCTAGTAATAAAATAAACCCGATAAATAACCCTAAAATTGCTTCATGGGGAATCTTTTTCAAAACGAAAGCTGTCATCTGACGAGCATATGTCATCGCAATGAAGTATGTAATAGCTGAAGCCAAGATCCCTGCAAACAGAATCGACAAAACAAATTCTCCTCTACTTAATAAATGATGGAGGTTATGTTCTAAGGTAAAAACGGGTGGAGCATTGAACAAAGCGTTAGCTGGTCCGACTGCTACTGGTGATAACGGAATACCTAAAGCAATCAGCGGAATAATTACGCCTGAAAGATAAGTCGCATGTGATAAGGCGCTCATAGAAGTGATCGCCATACTTGCTTTTTTGACAGGATCTTTTTCTTTATTTGCAACTGCCTCACCAAATAGAATCGTCAAACCGACTGGGCTTAAAAAGAAGAGAAAGTTTGAAAGCAATGACACGACAATACTAGTCCCAGCTTCTTTTTTAGTAATTGTTTGAAAAGTGTGCCGTGAAGCTTGTTTTCCATCTGTTTTGTTCAACTTGATTTTACTTATTTCATGACGTGGTAAAGCATCTCGATTTTGTTTATTTAACAATCCTAATAAAGAAACGAGTAAAGGACCGATCGTGATTCCTAAAAAGAAAGAGACCGTCACATTTTTTTCTTGAGGAACAGCCCCGATTCCCCAATATAGATAACGTAGCCCCTGAAACAATAATCCGAGTGGGATAATACTTAGTAAAGCGAGTAATTTATTTTTCCCAATCAATGATAAAAAAATTGCTCCGAAAACAAATAATAATGGGGCATATGCTTTCACAGAATCTGAAAAAGGCGCCAAAATATTTGCTAAAAGCAAACTTACTGGTATAGCGACGGCAGTTCCGATAACAGAACCTGTTGCCATTTTTTTAATACTAGTTGTTGCTAGTCCCCGTTCTTTAAGGTATAAAGCATGTTCGATCATCGGTGTTGACATCACGCCACCAGGTAAACCGACTAATGCAGTTGGAATAGCATTCATCAAATTTAAGGTAATGATCGCAGCTATGAAAAACGTTAAAACGATGATCGGCTGTACACCTGCTAAAACAATAGCTAGTGTGACAGGCATCAAAACAGACGTTTCATCCGTTCCTGGCACAAAACCGATAAATGTATATAAAACGACAGCTCCGATCACGGCTAGCAGCATTTGAAAGAGTAATCCAACATCCATTAGTCGTCGTCCTCCATGATCACAATTCGTTTTGGTTTAATTGAAAAGGTACTAATAATGAAACCCAAAACAGCTCCACCTAGCCCCAAAAATAGTTGTTTCGTTGTATCATGTGCAGGGGCAAGAAAAAAACTCCCCATCGTTGTGCCACTGCAAATAGCGATCGCTATGATCAAATCTTTTAAATCAACTAGGTCACCCCAAAGCTCGATCAGCTTCTTGTTCATTTATAATCCCCCCAATGGACTGTTTGAGAATCGTTCTCAAGCTATACTAGTGTACCAAAAAAGTATATGAAGTAAAATGTTTAGATTCTATTTCATAAGAAAATTAACATCTTATTAATAATCTGCACAAGAAAAAGAGAACAACCGAGACTGCAATCAGCACTGTTTCGATGGTTCCCATTTCCTATCCTCTATTCATCAATGATTAAGCCCAAGCCGGCTGCAATTGTAATGGCTTGTTCTTGAGTGACTTTCAACCCTTTTAGTAATTCTTGTGAGAAAGCAATTTTTTCAAAAGTACTCTTTGTTAAATCAAGACCAGACAATTTTGTATGAAACCAATTACTGCCAGTCAATGAACAACTATCAAATAAAAGGTGATTCCAAGCCACCTCAACAAACTCAGTATCATTTAAACTTGTACGCTTGAATTGAACCACTTTTTGATTTGTTGCGCTAAAGGAAGAATAGTCAGCCAAGCAGTCTTCAAAAAGACAATCTCGCAAATAGCTTTCTGCAAAATTCGTACCTGTCAGTTTGCATTGTCGAAAATGAACCTGATGAAAACTAGCGCCGATCCATTCGGTATTAGAAAGGTCGCAATGATCGAAAATCACATTACTACATTCAAAACGTTCCAAGTGATTTCGATTCATCGTGATTTTTTCAAATTGACACTCTCTAAACACTAAATTACGTACATTTTGATAGCTAAGATCTTGGTCTTTCAATACCAATCCTTCAATAATGACTTCATCATCTAATGAAATGAAATCAGTTTCAGTTAGCTGAGGCAACAAAGGGGGAACGGGTTTTTTGAGTTTCATGACTAAAACCTCCAAATTTATATGACAGATTGAGTGTCATTATTCTGTTTCTTTATCTAAGTTTTCATTTAATTGATACGCACGATTATAAAACTTCAAGCAAGTCGTCAGTACAAAAGCGCCTAAAAGGCCTAAAAGACTTCCTAAAACAATCCCAATCAAACGATAATTCAGCAAGCTAACTAAATATTGGTGGCGAGCTAAATTTGCTAATAATAAAGACATAGGCGTTGTAAAAAAGTTTGCGATCGTATAATTTCGTTTAATGAAAAATTCTACAGTCAAAAAGAAAAAGCAAATTAGAAAAATGGTTTCTAATGAAGTAAATGAAATGCTTAATAGAAGAGCCGCAATCAATAAACCGATCATAGTACCCAAAATCCGCTGAATGTTACGATGCATCACAGCACGTAAGTTATCACCTTGTAAAACTGCAGCACAAGAAACAATCATCCAATACGCATTCGTTAGATGCAATGACTGGCTAATATAAGTTGCTAAAAATAAAATAGCGGCATAATGTAGCGCATCAAGTAGGGCAGCGGGATCAGTATAAAGTCGTTCCTGCAAAGAAATTTTCTTTTGTGGTACCGGGGTTTCACCTTCAATAAAGTATAAGATAACCGCAACTACAAGAGAGGTCAAAACACCTAGTAAAACGTAACTCATCATAGTAGGAACTCTGTCTAAAGGAATCTTAGTACCACTTCCCATAGCTGTTACCATGACAATAAAAAAAGCCCCTGGCTTAGCGATCCTATATAGCCTAAAAATGATCCGGGCACTAAAGCTGATCAAAGCAATGGCAATTGGAATGACCCAAGGAATATGGGTGCTAAGAACGCCCACAAGATTTCCAAAAAGTAAAAAACCACCAACAGAACTTAAAAGGGTCAATAACTCCTTTAATGGAAGAGTTTGATAATAAAGGAACGTAAAAATCCCTAATGAACCAAAACTACCAATCAATAAATTATTGGAAAAATAACCAATGAATAAGGGGACAGCCATACAAATACCTGCGCCAATCAGGCGAAAAGGTGCTTTTTGCGGTTTATGAAATGTAGTTAATTCTTTGAAAAAAGATGAATGGTGCATCCGATCACTCCTTTTAATAATATGAAAAATAGCACTCAAATTACTTGATGCTAAGTTGTAAAAATAAATCAACATGGTCTGTGACTATCAAAATACAATCCTTCTATTACTAATCTAACATATTTATTTATAAGAAGACAATCGCTTTTTCTCTAATCCAGCTATACGGGCTAGTCTCTCGGAAAAAAGATAAAATCTCAATAAGGTAAAAAGCACCTCATTGGGATTTTCCTATTTTTCAGTCGAGACTAAACAGCCCGCTCAGCTTTTTCTTTAATCTAGCTATACAGGTTAGTTTTCGAAAAAAAGAGAAAACTTGAATGTAACCAAAAACATGACTCTCATATTTTCCTGTTTTTCAAATGGGGCTGAACCAGCTCATTCAGCCTTCTATAGCCTTTTCTAAGAAATTGCTTCTAATGTAGACATAATTTAATGATGGGTGTATTAAAAAAAAATAAGATTATTCTTGATTTTTTAATTTAAAAATTGTAAACTATACCTCAGAACAATAAATAATTATTAAATTCTGATTTTTCAGAAAATAATCAAGGTCTTATTAGGGAGGAAAAAAGAATGAAGTTAAAAAAATCATTTGCTTTTGGATTCATCACTTTATTTAGTTTAACACTCGCAGCGTGCGGTAACGGCGGTGGAAATACAGACGATTCAGGTAGTTCAAAAGAGGCTGACGGCAAAGCAAGCGGAGAACAAATTTTTCGTATTAATGAACAACAAGAAATGCCAAGTGCCGATCCTTCGTTAGCGACGGATGAAGTTAGTTTTACAGCACTAAATAATGTTTATGAAGGAATCTACCGTTTAGATGCTAAAAATAAACCACAACCAGCTGGTGCTGCTGAAAAAGCAGAGATGAGTGAAGATGGTCTTGTTTATAAAATTAAGCTAAACGAAGACGCTAAATGGTCAGATGGAGAACCTGTAAAAGCAGAAGACTATGTTTATGGATGGCAACGCACGGTTGATCCAGCAACAGCTTCAGAATATGCTTCCCTATATAGTGCCGTTAAAAATGGCCAAGAAATCATGGATGGCAAAAAAGATAAATCAGAATTAGGTATCAAAGCAGTAGGAGACTATGAATTAGAAGTTACTTTACAACAAGTAACACCATTTATGGATTACTTATTCGCATTCCCTTCATTCTTCCCACAAAGACAAGATATTGTGGAAAAATATGGTGCTAAATTCGCTGCTAACAGTGAAAATGCCGTTTATAACGGACCATTTACTTTAGCAGATTTTGACGGACCAGGAACAGATACAGAATGGTCTCTTAAAAAGAACAAAGATTATTGGGACAACAAGACAGTTAAATTAGATGAAGTTAAAGTAAGCGTAGTAAAAGAAGCTCCTACATCATTGAATCTTTTCCAAGATGGTCAAGTAGATGAAGTTGTATTGAGCGGAGAATTAGCACAACAAATGGCGAGTGATCCAGAATTCGTTATCGAAAAAGAAGCGTCAACTCAATACATGGAATTGAATCAACGTGAAGATAGCTCACCATTTAAAAATGAAAACTTAAGAAAAGCAATTTCTTATTCAATCGATCGCAAATCATTGGTTGATTCAATCTTAGGTGACGGTTCAGTAGAACCAAAAGGACTTGTTCCAGCAGATATGTCTACTAGCCCTAAAGGGGATAAAGATTTTGCTGACGAAGCAGGAAATGTAATTGCTCACGACGAGAAAAAAGCAAAAGAGTATTGGGAAAAAGCGAAAAAAGAATTGGGTATCACTAAACTAGATATGGATATTCTATCTTCAGATACTGACTCTTCTAAGAAAACAGTTGAGTATCTACAAGGCGCTATCCAAGATACTTTAGATGGTGTAAAAGTAACCGTTAGCCCAGTACCATTCGCAGTTCGTTTAGATCGTTCAAACAAAGGCGACTTTACAACAACAATTGGTGGTTGGGGTGCAGATTATGCCGATCCAAGTAGCTTCTTGAACCTATTTGAAACTGGTAATTCTTATAACCGTGGTCACTATAGCAGTCCTGAATATGATAAAAACGTTAAGGCTGCAGCGACAACCAATGCGAATGATCCTGAAAAACGTTGGGATAATATGATCGATGCTGAAAAAGTTATTATGGATGATATGGGTGTTGTTCCACTTTACCAAAGAGCACAAGCTCGTATGCGTTCTGAAAAAGTTAAAGGAATTGCATTCCACCCAGCTGGACCAAAATTTGATTACAAATGGGCGTATATCTCAGAATAATCGAAATGGATAGTCAATAGCAAAAAGGACCTTTGCCCTCTTTGAATTAAAAAGGCAACGGTCCTCTTGCTATCTTTGCTCATAAAAAGTAAAATAATAAAGAAACAATAGAGACAATCAGTAAAATACCTCCAGTTTCAAGCCAGTAAAGCTGATGTGCTTTGCCAATTTCTGAAAATGGAATGAATTCTTTCGGTTCATTTTTCTTTCTAAAACGAAAATGCATTTTCATAAAACGTTGGAAATTATCAAAAAATCCTGAGGACATAATCCACATGGCTAAGCCGATAATCAGAAAGAATAATGAAACGATGAAGAAGGTATCAGATACAGAACGGATAGTCAGTGACTGTTTTATCAATAGGTAAGTAAAAATACCGATGCTTGAGACCGCTGAGGTAATCAAGGGCCATTTTAAATTTTTCATGTGCTCATCCTTACTTAATTTTCTATCCTTACTTTATCGAAAAATACTGATGAAGTCAAAATAATCTCGGAGGTGTCATTCTTGAACAGTTTTGGAAAATATTTTCTTAAACGGGTCTTCTTCATGATCATCACATTGTGGTTGATCGCAACGATTACGTTTTTCTTAATGCAATTATTACCAGGTACTCCTTATACCAACCAAGAAAAACTTAGTCCAGAAACAATTGCTATGTTGAATAAGCAGTCTGGGTTAGATAAACCAGTCATCGTTCAGTATGGAATTTACTTGAAAAACCTGCTTGTTGGTGATTTTGGGATCTCATTCCAATTTAAAAACCAACCAGTAGCAAAACTTTTGGCAGGTCGTATTGGGCCTTCTGTCCAATTAGGTGCGCAAGCAATCATCTTTGGAACACTAGTTGGTATTTTACTAGGGATCATTGCCGCAATGCGCCAAAACACATGGGTCGATACATTGGCTACGTTAATGGCAATTTTAGGACGTTCGATTCCTAACTTCGTCTTTGCCGTATTGTTACAATATATCTTTGCCATGAAATTAAAAGTATTACCAATCGCAATGTGGAATGGTTTTGCTTATACGATTTTACCGACGATCGCCCTGGCAATGAGTCCAATGGCCGATTCCGCCAGGTTTATACGAACCGAGATGGTCGAAGTTTTACATAGTGATTATGTAGAGTTAGCTCGCGCCAAAGGTTTGAGCCGCTGGCAAGTGGCAGTGAGACACGGTCTTAGAAATAGTTTGATTCCGTTGATCACATTACTTGGACCTTTAGCTGTAGGTTTAATGACTGGATCTTTAGTTGTTGAAAACATTTTCGCTATCCCGGGTATCGGGGAACAGTTCGTAAAATCAATTATGACGAATGATTATCCAACGATTATGGCCGTAACGATTTTATATTCTGCTTTATTAGTATTTGTAATCTTGATCGTTGATTTACTTTATGGATTGATCGATCCAAGAATTCGTGTTTCAGGAGGTGCCAAAGGTTAATGGAAACAGTTGACTTAAACAATGTCCCAGAAAAAATCAAAAACATACCTGCAAATGACTTTCAGCCTTTGGATACATCAACAACCAAGGAACGTGAACGAATTGCAACGCCATCACTAAGCTTTTTACAAGATTCTTGGCGTCGTTTGAAAAAGAATAAAGCTGCTGTAATTTCGTTGATTTTACTCGGAATCATCATCTTTATTTCAATTATTACTATTTGGGTCTCACCTCATGACCCAACACAACAAAATGTAGCGTACATCAACTTGCCACCGCGTATTCCATTTTTAGATAGTATCAATGGATTTAACGGTACAGCGAATGTGGCTGGTAAAATGGTCGATAAATACGCCCAAGCAAATGTTCCTGATAATGTTAACTTTTACCTTGGAACAGACGGCTTAGGTCGTGACGTATTGAGCCGTTTATTCATGGGAACTCGTATCTCATTATTGATTGCATTTATCGCAGCATTACTTGATATTACGATCGGTGTAACATACGGTTTGATCTCAGGATTACTAGGCGGACGTGTGGATACGGTGATGCAACGTATCTTGGAAGTTCTTTCAGGAATTCCTAACCTTGTCGTGATGATTTTGATGCTGACTGTTTTTGATCCAGGTATTTTGTCAATCGTGTTAGCGATGGTTATTACAAACTGGATTTCAATGGCCAGAATCGTTCGGGCTCAGACCTTGAAATTAAAAGATCAAGAATTTGTTTTAGCTGCCCAAACATTAGGAGAATCTCGTTTGAAGATCGCTGTTAAACATATTTTACCGAATATTTCCAGCGTAATTATCGTTCAAATGATGTTCAGTATCCCGTCAGCAATTTTCTTCGAAGCGTTTCTAAGTTTCATCGGTTTAGGATTAAGACCGCCGACCGCTTCACTTGGAACATTATTAAATGAAGGATATAAAACGTTCCGTTTCCTTCCATATTTGATGTGGATTCCTGCCGTAACCTTGTCAGTCGTAATGATTTGTTTCAACTTGTTAGCTGACGGACTACGTGATGCCTTCGATCCTAAGATGAAAGAGTAGAGTGAATGACTATGGAAAAAGTATTAGAAGTAAAAGACTTACAGATTTCTTTTGATACGTTTGCTGGAAAAGTAAATGCTATTCGTGGTGTGAGCTTTGAATTGTTCAAAGGGGAAACTCTTGCGATCGTAGGAGAGTCTGGTAGTGGTAAATCAGTGACTACTAGAAGTATCATGCGATTATTGAGCAGCAATGCGAACATCGACAATGGAGAAATTCTGTTTAAAGGTGAAGATATCGTACACAAAACGGAAAAACAAATGCAAACCATTCGTGGGAAAGAAATTGCAATGATTTTCCAAGACCCAATGACATCATTGGATCCAACAATGCCGATTGGCAAACAAGTAGCTGAATCGTTGATCAAGCACAATAAAGTATCAAAAAAAGAAGGGCTAGATCAAGCACTAGAATTATTAAAATTAGTAGGGATTCCAAATGCTGAAAAACGTTTGAAAAATTACCCACACCAATTTTCAGGTGGACAACGTCAACGTATCGTGATCGCGATTGCATTGATTTGTTACCCAGAAGTTCTAATTGCAGATGAACCGACAACAGCTTTGGATGTTACGATCCAAGCGCAAATTTTAGAATTATTAAAAGACTTACAACAAAAAATCAGCACATCGATTATCTTTATCACCCATGATTTAGGGGTAGTAGCAAACGTGGCTGATCGTGTAGCCGTTATGTATGGTGGACGTTTAGTTGAAGTAGGAACATCAGAAGAAATCTTTTATAACCCGCAGCATCCATATACATGGGGGCTACTTGGCTCAATGCCGACAATGGAAGGAACTGAAGATAAGCTATATGCGATCCCAGGTTCACCTCCTGATTTATTAGATCCACCAAAAGGAGATGCTTTCTACCCTCGTAATGAGTTTGCAATGAAGATCGACGCAGAAGAAGCACCGCCATATTTTGAAGTATCACCAACTCATAAAGCTGCAACGTGGTTATTAGCACCGCAAGCACCAAAAATCACCCCTCCAGCTGAAATTGCAAGACGTTGGGCGATTTACGCTGAACGTCATAATACGACTGCAGGAGGCGTTAAATAATGAGTGAAAAAAGAAAAGTACTTTTAGATGTTAAAGGATTAAAACAATATTTTAACGTTGGTCGTCCTGACGAAGTAAGAGCGGTTGATGATATTAGTTTTCATATCTATGAAGGAGAAACTTTCGGATTAGTTGGCGAGTCTGGTAGTGGTAAATCAACGACTGGCCGTAGCGTGATTCGTTTATACGATCCTACTGATGGCGAAATCATTTTTGATGGTGATGATATCAGTAAAATTCGTTCAAAATCAGCAATGCAAGCATTTCGTCGTGAAGTGCAAATGATCTTCCAAGATCCATATGCTTCGTTGAATCCTAGAATGAAAGTCAATGATATTATCGCTGAAGGAATCGACATCAATCATTTAGCGAAAGATGCAGCTGAACGCGAATCAAAAGTCAATGAATTACTAAAAGTCGTTGGTCTTGATCCAAGTCACGGTACACGTTATCCACATGAGTTTTCAGGTGGTCAACGTCAACGTATCGGGATTGCAAGAGCCTTAGCTGTTGACCCACGCTTTATCATTTGTGATGAGCCGATTTCAGCATTGGACGTTTCGATCCAAGCGCAAGTGGTTAATTTATTGCAAGACTTACAAAAAGATGCTGGTCTGACTTACTTGTTTATTGCCCATGATTTATCAATGGTTAAACATATCAGTGACCGTATCGGCGTGATGCATAGCGGAAGATTATTGGAAATGGGTTCAAGTGATGATGTGTATAACTTTGGTGTACATCCGTATACAGAAAGTTTATTATCAGCTATCCCACTACCTGATCCAGATTATGAACGGACGCGTAAACGGATCGTTTATAAACCGCAACCAGAAGACAATAAAGAACGCAAATTAAGAGAAATTACACCTGAGCATTATGTGTATTGTTCAGAAGATGAAGTTGAAGTGTATCGCAAGAAAATTGAAGAGAAAAAAGCCCAAGCGAATCACGAGTAGTTTGGCAAACTAAATACTAGCTAAGAAAATCAATCTGTTTTTCTTAGCTAGCATTTTTAAAAGGTCAGATGAATGAACAAGTTTTCATTGTGACGTAATCATTTTGAACTAGCTTCATGAGACAGCTCTCTCGGCAAGTAGATAAATATATTGAAAGATAGAAACCATCTTTAAATATATTTCCTAACTTGCTCAAGAGCTAGACGTCTCATTCAGCATTTTATCTAATCTAGCTTCGTGGGCTAGCACCTCGGAAAAAAGATAAAATAAGAGTGAGACAAAAAACGTCTCAATCGTATTTTCCTATTTTTCAGTCGGTGCTAAACGAGCCCACTCAGCTTTTTATTCAATCTAGCTTCGTGGGCTAGTCTCTCGGAAAAAAGAGAAAATCTGCCTGTGACAAAAAAGCGTCACAAACATATTTTCCTATTTTTCAGTCGAGACTAAACGAGCCCACTCAGCTTTTTATTGGTAGGGTGGGATTTTAATGAAGGTGTTAAAAGCGTATAAGTATAGGCTTTACCCTACTTCAATACAGGAAGAATTTATTAAAAAAACTTTTTCTTGTGTAAGGCTTGTGCATAATCTTTTGTTGCAGGAACGGATTCAGTTATATAAGCAGCTGAAGGAAAATCCTGATTTAAAAGTTAAGTTGCCAACACCTGCTCAATATAAAAAAGAGTATCCTTGTTTAAAGGAAGTGGATAGTTTAGCTTTATCGAACGCACAAGTTTATTTGGATCGAGCATTTAAAAAATTTCACAGAGAAAAGTCTATTGGTTTTCCTAAGTTGAAACAGAAGAAAGATTCCGTTTCCTCTTATACGACGAACAATCAAAATGGTACAGTAAAAATTATTGATGAAAAATATTTGAAAGTACCTAAGTTAAAATCGTTAGTGAAAATGAAAATGCATCGTCCAGTAATAGGGAAAATAAAGTCAGTAACGATTTCTTTGACTCCTAGTAATAAGTATTTTGCTTCAATCTTGTGTGAAGAGGAAATTCCAACGATCGAGAAGACGTATTCGGCGGTTGGCATAACCTTAGGTGCTTCTGAATTTGCGGTATTATCAAACGGTAGACGTATCGACAATGATAAATTTACGAAAGAATTTGAGCAGCGAATCACTAGAGAGGAACGAAAACTGACACGGCGTAAAGAAATTGCAAAAGCAAAAGGAACTGATCTTTCGCAACAAAAAAATTATCAGAAACAAAAGCTGAAAGTAGCAAAAATGAGGGAGAAGTTGATGAATCAGCGAATCGATTTTCTTAATAAGATTACGACAGAAATTGTTCGAAAGTATGATTTGATTTGCATAGAAGATATTCATCAAGCTGATTTTTATAGAAATAGTAAGTTGCATCGTGGTATCTCAGATGTTTCTTGGGCTTTATTTGTTTCAAAGCTTGAATATAAAGCTACATGGTATAACAAAAGAGTAATCAAGGTTTTAGCTTGCGAAAAATGTTCTGAACATTCAGAAAATAGTGTGAGTCAAATTTTTACTCAAGATATCAATGAGCAAAAAGGACTGCAAGATCCTGAGACCGCTGCTAGTATCAACGTATTGATCCAAGGATTGAAAGAAACAACAGGTAACTAACAAAGCAAAGAACTGTAGGGACTACAGGGATAGCCTAGGGCATATAAGATAGATATAGCGTTTAGTCGATCATTTGTCTTTTTCTAGGAAATTTCTAGTTACTAGAAATAGTTCACTAATTATTAGTTAATGAAAAATAAAAAGTTGAACTTTATTCTTCTTGTTTAGCCAGTCAATGGTTTGGACAAGATGAATAAAGTTTTTTGATGTGTTCTTCAAAAATATAGTACAATAATAGTGGATGGAAGTGAAAAGGAGGGAGACATGAAGGATTATCAAGCACTTGTTTTCTTTGATCTAGATGGAACGTTGCTAGATAAAGAGTCAAAATTACCCAAAGAGAATCATGAAGCTATTTTGGAATTAAAGAAAAAGGATAGTTTACCAATTATTGCTAGCGGACGATCGCCAAAGGAAATCAAGCAAATCATAGAAGGTACGCCAATTGATTCTTATGTAAGTTTAAATGGTCAATTTAATGTTGCGGAAAATCAAGTTGTCTCAAAACACGCATTTCCACTAACGCTGATTCAAGAATTGATGGCGCTTACTGAGGAGATGGGACATTCTTTAGCTTGTTATACCGAAGCGGAGTATGCGGCTTGTTACTCGGATAACAGTATGGAAAAATTATATCATTTGGATCATGCACCGATGCCGCAAATTTCAACTAGTTTTCATAAGACCCATGAGATTTATATGATGTATCTTTTTTCAGAAGAACCAGAAAAAGATGCATTATACCGAAAAGCTTTTGCTGAACGTTTAACTTTTTTTAGAGATAGCCCTTATTCAATGGCAGTTGTCTTAAACGGTCAGTCGAAAAAGGCTGGTATTTATCAAGTAATCGAAAGCTTAAAGTTAAGCCATGTGCCAACATATGCCTTTGGGGATGGTGAAAATGATGTAGGAATGTTTGAAGCCGTACAAACAGCAATTGCAATGGATAACGCTTCGGCGTATGTAAAAAGCCAAGCAGATTTTATCACAAAATCTCATGTGGATAATGGGATTCAATTTGGATTAACTCATTTTGGATTACTAGACTGAAGGGAAGTAAAAAAATGACAGTAAAAATGATTGCAGTAGACATGGATGGAACGTTTTTGAACAGTCAACAAGATTACGATCGAGAAACGTTTAATCAGTTGTACCAACAAATGAAACAACAAAATGTTCGTTTTGTTGTGGCTAGTGGCAACCAATATTATCAACTCAAATCTTTTTTCCCAGAAATCGCTGAGGAATTGTCGTTTGTAGCAGAAAATGGTGCTTATGTGGTAAGTGAAGGGAAAGAGATATTTACAGGTGAAATCGATTCAAACACTATTCATGAAGTACTTACTATTTTAGCTGATTTTAAAGAGGGACATACGATTTTGTGCGGTAAAAATAGTGCATATGTTGCCGAAACTGAACCAGATTCCTTCGTGGAACATGGCAAAAAATATTACCATCGACTAAAAAAAGTACCAAATTTATTCAAAGTGAAAGAGGATACGTTATTCAAGTTTGCATTGAGCTTTCCTGTTGAGCAAGTAGGAGAAGTGCTCGAGCAATTACATCAAGCATTAGGCGATAAAGTAATCCCCGTTTCTAGTGGACATGGCGATGTAGATCTAATTATTCCAGGAATCCATAAAGCCCATGGGTTATTGCAACTTCAAGAATTATGGGACATAAAGAATCATGAAGTGGCAGCTTTTGGTGATAGCGGTAACGACATAGAGATGTTGAAACATGCAGGATATAGCTATGCAATGAGTAATGGGCAACCAAAAGTCAAAGTAGCCGCCAAAGAAATTATTTTATCCAATGATGAAAAGGGTGTGCTTGTAAAAATAGCAGAGCTACTTGGAAATTAAAAACAGTGGAAAAATAGCTGAGACAGAAGTGGTCTATCAATCACTTCTGTTTTGGCGAAAAAAGCATTGACAAAAGTAAATAGATATTATATACTGTTAAAGTTGAGAAATGAAAGCAGAAGCACCCGCTTCTCGCCTTAGTTGACAGTGTCACTGGGCTGGATATTGGATTCTTTATATCGATTGATATGAGTCCGAAAATCGCGGGATCTGTATACAGAGCCTGTTTTTTATTGTGTTTTACACAATAACAGACTTTGAAAATAAGAGTTTCAGCATTGATTTTCTCTTAAAAAACTTGGAGGTGAATGACCATAGCAAAGGATATGATGGTGAACGACGGCATTCGTGCACGCGAGTTACGTTTGATCGGACAAGATGGAGAACAATTAGGAGTAAAAACAAAAGTGGAGGCATTACAAATTGCTGAAACTGCCAATTTGGATTTAGTTCTAGTAGCACCTACTGCGAAACCTCCTGTTGCGCGAATTATGGATTACGGAAAATTCCGTTTCGAAACGCAAAAGAAAGAGCGTGAAGCTCGTAAGAAACAAAAAGTGATCAACGTAAAAGAAGTACGTTTAAGTCCAACAATTGATTTAAATGACTTCAATACAAAACTTCGTAATGCACGTAAATTCTTAGAAAAAGGGGATAAAGTGAAAGCTTCGATCCGTTTCAAAGGCCGTGCCATTACCCACAAAGAAATTGGTCAGAAAGTTCTTGATCGCTTAGCGGAAGAAACTGCAGATATCGCTACAGTGGAACAAAAAGCGAAAATGGACGGACGCAGCATGTTTCTAACGCTGGCACCGAAGAATGAAAATTAAGCTAACAAGCTGATAACTAGTGAATCAAATTTTTTAGGATGCTTGTTCAACTTTTTCAACTAATTTAGTTGAACTGTATGCGAAATGAAAATGTAGGAGGAAAATTAGTCATGCCAAAACAAAAAACACACCGCGGATCAGCAAAACGTTTCAAACGTACTGGTAACGGCGGGTTAAAAAGATTCCGTGCGTTTACAAGTCACCGTTTCCACGGTAAAACAAAAAAACAACGTCGTCAATTGCGTAAAGCAGGAATGGTTTCATCAGGCGATTTCAAACGTATTCGTCAACAATTAGCAAGAATGAAGTAAAAAAAGCGTAGGGGACTCGATCAGGCATCGAGTAAATTAGGAAATTTTTTTAAAGATGCTTTTTATCTTTAAAAAGAATTTATCTATTTATCGAGAGGCCTAGTCCACGAAGCTAGATTAGTAAAAAGCTTGCTTGAATTGAGAGAGCTGAAAAAATTCTTGTCACAACTTAGCAATTAAAATAACTCATAGAGACAACAGATATTTAGGAGGAATTAACCATGGCACGTGTTAAAGGTGGCGTAGTAGCCCGTAAACGTCGTAAAAAGATTCTTAAGTTAGCGAAAGGCTATTATGGATCAAAACATACATTATTTAAAACAGCACAAGAACAAGTAATGAAATCATACAGTTATGCATACAGAGATCGTCGTCAAAAGAAACGTGATTTCCGTAAATTATGGATTGCACGTATCAACGCAGCAGCTCGTATGAATGGCTTGAGCTATTCTAAATTAATGCACGGTTTGAAATTGGCAGAGATTGATATCAACCGCAAAATGTTAGCAGAATTAGCAGTGAACGATGCAGCAGCATTTACAGCATTAGCTGACCAAGCTAAAGGTGCTTTAGCTAAATAATTAAAACAATTATCTGATAATGTTTATCCCTACTCATTTGAGTAGGGATTTTTTATTACCTCATCGATGAGCTATTTTACTACTTCCCCATAGTTTGGTATGATGAATGAAATCAGTAAAAATATAGTTAAAAAAGGGAGTAATGAGATGGGATACGTTAAAAAGTTTTTTGTTTTAGTTGGGTTATTTTTAGTCAGCCAAATGGGGATGTTCATATTTAGTTTTGCTAAAGGAGCTTCCTTAGCGATGGGCAATGTCCAGTTATCATTGTTTGCAGCGATTGTACTGATGGTGGTAATTATTGGGAATATTTGGCTGCTAGTATTTTTAGGGGAAAAGTTAGGTTTTTTAAACTTAAAATTTGATTTTTTTACTAAGAAAAATGTTGGGATTATTTTAGGTGGCTTTGTTTTAGCTCGAGTGATTGCGATCGGCGGAACACTCTTATTAAATACCCAAGGATCAGAATCAACTGCAAATGACGCAGCGATTCAAATGATATTTACCGGAGAAAATCCTCTGTTGATCATATTATTGCTTGGAATTTCAGCACCAATAATGGAAGAAATTGTTTTTAGAGGTGGCATCATTGGCTATTGGCTAGAAAAATTTCCAGTAGTTGCTATTGCGATTAGCTCGATTGCATTTGGTTTGGTTCACGGACCGACAAACCTAATTAGCTTTTTGATTTATGGATTGATGGGCTTGATCATGTCGATGGCGTATTACAAAACGCAACGGTTAGAAGTCAGTATAGCCATTCACTTTTTAAATAACATTTTTGCAGCAATTGTGATAGCTTTTGGGATGGTTTAGAGGAATAAAGAGAGTAAAAAAGCGAAAAATCAGGAATTGATTCTTCGCTTTTTTGATTGTACTTATTTAAACACTCTCCGTAATTTCAGTTTCTAGTGTCTCCTCACTAGTTGCTATTCCCTCCATCTCAACCTTATACGCTTTTAAATCTTCCATTTTAAAGAACGGGTAATACAATCCAAAACTCAACAAAATTTGAACGATTTGCAAAATAGCACCTCGCCAACCACTAACCATCAATCCTGCGATCACAGGTGGCATGGTCCACGGTAGATTAACCCCATTGGTCAATGGGACAATTCCAGTTGCCATGGCTGTATACGCAAGGATACACATCAACAGAGGTGCAATCACAAAGGGAATCAGCATCATTGGATTTAGTACGATCGGGATCCCGAAAACCAAAGGCTCATTAATATTAAAAATTGCTGGTGCAAAAGATAATTTTCCTAAAGTTTTGAACTGAGCTGACTTTGCAAAGAAGAGACAAGCGATGGCCAATCCAATCGTTGCACTGGACCCACCAAGTTTGACAAAATTACTATAAAACTGATAATTGACAATATTTGGTAATGGTTCACCAGCAGCAAAGGCTTGCGCATTTTCTACAGTCAGGGCGATCCAAATTGGCTGCATTACAGCACCAACAATATTTGAACCGTGGATACCAAATGACCATAGTAATGCTTCAAACAATAAAATAATTAACGTTGCTGGAAGTGAACTGCCTAATGCCAAGAGTGGCGTTTGTAAAACTTCAAAAATAAAATTTTGAGCCGTTTCATATGATGTAAACGTAAAGCCGATTCGTATCAGATTAAATACAATTACGACAAAAAATCCCGGTATCAATGCGGAAAATGATTTTGCCACATTTGAAGGGACAGACTCCGGCATCTTGATCGTCCAGCCCTTTTGGACGACCCAACGGAAAATTTCAGCCGCTAAGATTGCTGTGATCATACCGACAAATAGACCAGATGCCCCGAAGTTACTTAAGGGTAAAAAAGAACCGTTTTCGGTTGCCGTGATCGGTGTTAAGACCAGAAAGCCAACAAGAGCAATTGCTTGAGTTGAACCTCTATCAACAGAGTAGTATTTGGCCATTTCACTCGCAATACCCAAAATAACAAATAAGGTCATCGCATTCATTGTCATGTTGTTGACTTGAAGAAACAAAGACATCCAGTCTTTCCCTAAAACAGACTCCATAAACTGAATATAGGGTTTTATTGGCAATTGTGTAACAAGTAAAAACATCGAACCAATAATTAATAATGGCATGGCCACAAAAAAACCGTTTTTGATGGCAGAAAGATAACGATTTGAATCAAGTTTATAAGCAATCGGTCCAAGTTTAGCTTGTAGTTTCTCTAAGAAAGTATTCATATTAGTCCTCCTTTATTTTAAGACACTTTTTTGTAAACCCTTACATTTTTGCTAGAAAAACAATTCCCTCGCCTGTTATTAGAAACAAAGAGGGATAAACTTATTCTATCGGATAGATTTGCTAAAATCAACTCAATTTGGGTAGTTATCTAGATAAAAAGACTTATTTATTTCAGATGACCTTGTGTTAAACGCAAAACAGTGTATTTAAAAAGAACTCGCCTTTTAAATACACTGCTGTATTAAACTGTGCCATTTTTACAAAATTCCGCGTAGTAAGATAAGCAGGATCATGTGTACTGGATAAAATAAATAGAAGCCCCATTTGACCCAATTTGGAGAGTAACCACGTTGCCCATTATAATTTAAAAGCAGTGGAATAGTCATCAGAATACCAAGACCTGAAAGTAATTCATACCAAGGAACAGAGCTTGGTGCAATCATGTAGACGATCAACATCAATAAAAATAAGAAGGCTGTTGCGTAAACTGGCGGTATGATTTTTTTTAGTTTAACATCTTGAATCCGATAAAATCCAAAAATAATCAAAACGCCAATTAAATTCCAGTCAGACATGATCGTTGCAAGTGAAAAAATAATCACCAATAAAACGTGAATAGCCGTATTTTTGGTTCGATCGTATAGGGTAATCAATAGAAGCCCCATTAAAAGTGTAAAGAAAATATTATTGACTAATTCTGTCAAAGCAAAAGGGTAACCGGGATAAAATAAGGCATGGAATGGATAGATTGAAATAAGCCAAAATAGACCTAAGCGTGCGGCATATTTTTTAATGTTTCTCGTGTAATGAAACCCTTCAACGAGTAAATAGGCCATGATAGGAAATGTCAGCTTTCCAATAAATTCTGTAAAGAAAAATAGCGAGTCTGAATACTCATAAAGACTAAAACCACTCCCAATATGATTAAGCAACATAGCAACAATCGCAATCACTTTTAAGTGAAATGCATCCAATTTTTTATTCATAAAATAATTCCCCCAAACTTTATGATTAAAAGATAACATAGGTAATTTTAAAAAGAGTGGGACTTTAGTTGGATTATTCAGTCAGACTTTTTGCTTTCTTTTGATGTCGAATACCCTAAACTGCTTGCTATGTAGCACTTTTTTCAGATTTAGATTTTTACATCGTGTAAAAAGAATGATATATTATTCTTATAAAGGAAGAGTGGCCACTGTTTTTAGTTAGACTTTGAACAAAACGATTTAGCTCTTGAAATGAAAGGAGGACGAAGATGAAAGAAGAACAAAGATTCGGCATCATGAAAAAATATGTTAATTGGGTGTTAGATATTGTTTTGGGCGTACTAGCACTACTTATTTTAATTTTTATGATACGTCAATTGATTGATATCGGTACGTTTATCAATAAACCGATGACGCCTAAAAACTTATCGATCGTGATGCAAGAAGTGGTAGCATTTTTTATGTTATTTGAGTTTATTATGATGGTAATCCGCTATATTCAAGAAGGACATCATATTCCGATCCGGTATTTGATTCTGATTTGTATTACAGCTATTTTAAGACAATTGATGGTATTACACGGTGATGCTGTACAGACGCTATTATTATCAGTATCGATTTTATCACTGGTTATTGTGTTGTTTGTGCTTAATTTAAGTGGTAACAAATCTTATGTTGGGTTTAAACCTCATACAGATGATAGGCAGGAAATAAAATAATCCGATTAAAAAAGTCACTCGAATACTTTTCGAGTGACTTTTTACTATTTAAATTCCTAATAAAAAGATCAGTGCAATCGCTAAAACCACTTGAATCACACCAACTGATAGACCGTAAATCAAAAAACGTTTTCCTTCTTTGAAGAACTTTTGAAAATCTAAACGTAGACCAATTGCAGCTAACGCTGTGATTTCAAACCAACCACTAAAGAAATGTGCTGTTTGGCTTAATTCTACAGGTAAATGAATCAAACTGTTGATCACACAAAATAGTACGAATCCCACAACATACCAAGGTAAAGCGGAGCCTTTTTTCTTAGGTGTTATTTCTGTAGTTGTAGTAATCGGTGCTCTTTGCTGCTTGAATCGACCAAAAAGATAAACAACGACTACAAGCATCATGATCCGCATAATTTTAAACAACATAGCAAGTTCTACCACTTCTCCGTTGATCATACTAGCACTTGCAACGACTTGTCCGACAGATTGTAGAATCCCACCGATCAACGCACTTTTTGTCAGAATGTCTGTCCCGTAAATAATGGAGCCGATAATTGGCAATAGTAGCATTAAAATAGTTCCTAGTAAATTGACCAGGGTAATGATCTGCCCTTTTTCTTCTTCTTTTGCATGAATCGCTGGTGCAATCGATGCAATTGCTGAAGAACCACAAACTGCATTTCCACCAGCCATTAATAAGGACATGTTATCTGAAAACTGCATCTTTTTACCAAGAAAATAAGAAGCAATGATCGTTAAAGCCATTTGTAAAAGGACAAAAATGCCTCCTTTGATTCCGATTTGTGCGATGGTTTGAAACGTCACTGTGGCACCCAATAAAACAACTGAGAATTCTAATAGCTTGCTTTCAGCAATTTTCGTCCCTTTTTCCAATATTGGATTTTTTAAAAAAGTATTTCCAAGTAAGATACCCAGCAAGATCGCAATCGTTGCTGCACCTAAAGTCGGTAGCCAAATCGCAATGATTTTGCTAATAACGGCTACCACAAAAGCGGTGATCAATCCAGGTAAAATGACCATTGTTTTTGTTAAATATGTTCCTTTATTATTATTTTCCACTAAAATATTCATCTTCTTTCCATGTTTATCTCTCTACAAATCTAGTATAACGAAATTATTTGCATTTGAGAAATAAATAGTTAAAATAATATTTATAACTAAATCGAATGGAAAGGGTCTCTATGTTTAAATTACTGAAAACGTTCCGTGCTGTTTATGAAACAAAAAATTTTTCAAAAGCTGCAGAACGTTTATTTATTTCACAACCAGCTGTTTCGAATCAAATCAAATTATTGGAAGAAGAGCTTGATATTCAGCTATTTGTACGAAATGGACGGCAAGAAATCATTACGACCAAACAAGCAGATATTTTATACAATCATTTGCTTAATTTATCTGATGATTGGGAAGATGTTGTGCAAGCCTTACGAGTGCAAACCAACCCTAGAGAAACCTGTAGGATCATTGCTTCCAATACATTTGCAGTTTATTATCTACCGGAATTGATGGATCAATTGATCCAGCGCTTTCCAGAAGTCTCATTTATTTTAGATATGGATAATTCTGAGCGTGTATTGGATAGAATCGAGAAGCATCAAGCTCATTTTGGTTTTATTGAAAAACCACTAATCACCGATTCAATCATTCGTCAAGAAATTTTGGCTGATGAATTAGTGCATGCTGGTGATTTTTCAAAAGATTTATGGCTGGTTCGAGAGGAAAATTCTGGAGTATTTCATTATACTGAGCGCTACTTTTTGGCACATAACTTAAATCCTCAAAAAATGATCGTCAAAAACAATGAAATGATTGTTAGATGTTTAGAGCGGGGAATCGGTCAGTCAATTATTTCTAAGCGAGCGTTGACCCAAAAATTGAACTGGCGCTCACTAGGTCAGGAATACCAGAGAAATTTTTACTTTATTAAAAGACAACATATCGAATCTAGTCAATTACGTGAGATTGAGTGTTTCATTCATCAATACTATCAGGAACATTAGTTCAAAAATGGAAAAAAAGCTAGTATCCTTTTTTTGTGTCATAATCTAGTCATTTTAATGGAACAAAACGGGTACCTTGTGCTATCTTAAATAAGAGATTATTTTTTCAGGAAATAACTAGCATATTTTGTGTAGGTATTTCGCAATAAAAACATACCAGAGTATATCTAGACCAGGAGGGAACCTTGTGGAAACATTTTTATGGAATATTCAGCTTGAAGAATATGTTGCAACTGTTGATCAAACAATAAAAGTTGATCAAGAATACATCGACTATTACTGCAAGTTATCTAAAGAAGCGAATCAACTAGTTGAAAAAATAAATGCTGAGACACTAGCGTTAACGTTACCAAAATTAATGGCAATTGATGAAAAATGCACATTACTTATTTTCTATATCTTTAATGGCTATGCTTTGGAAGATGATACGGCAAATGCTACGATTCAATTGATTGAACAAGAATACAAAAAAACACATAGAGAAAAGTACATTTTTGATATGCCAGAATATGAGACTTGGTCGATTTCTCAAAGAATTATCTAAACCGTCTATTTATCATTACATAGGAGTTTGATGAATCGTACTAAGTGAAGTGTAAAAGAAATAGTGAGATTTTTTTGAAGAACATGACTAGCCAATGGGACTAGTTGTGTTTTTTTGTCTTTTGAAAAGAAATAATGTTTCTTTATTTAGGTATTTTTATATATAGTTGAAATTCGATTTCAAATATGGTATGATTTGTCTGTGAAAAGAAAGCGTATTCTTTTTTTACTTTGAAACGTAGTGAGTGAATTGAAGTAGAACGTTGTTACCATATGTTATCTAGCTACGCGGGCTAGCTCCTCGGGAAAAAGATAAAAATAGTTTGTGGTAAAGAGCACCACAATCGATTTTTCCTATTTTCCAGTCGGAGCTGAACGAGCCTGTCACATTTTTATATTAAGGAGGAATCAAAATGGAAATTTCTATCGGCATTATTCTTATTTTATGTATTTACACAGCTGTAGGTGTATTAGATCAGATATCTATTCAGATCGGTCCGTATACGCCATTGTTTGCCGCAACGTTTACTGGTTTGGTTTTAGGCGATGTTCAAACAGGTTTGATGATTGGAGCAACGTTGCAATTGATGACGCTTGGTGTAGCCACTTATGGCGGGGCAACGGTTCCGGATTTTCTGTCTGGTGCTGTGATGGGGACAGCCTATGCGATTATTTCTGGAAAAGGTGCTGAGTATGGCATCGGAGTTGCAGTGCCTATTGGTTTATTACTGACGCAATTAGATATTCTTGGTAGAATGACAAATACATTTTTCCAGCATAAAGCAGATAAATATGCGGAAGAAGGAAATTATAAAGGCGTTGAACGTTGTAATATTTTGGGGATTTTTCCTTGGACATTATCACGGGTGATTCCAGTATTTATCGGGTTAGCTTTTGGTGAGCAAGTTGTAACAGTAATCAATGAATGGATTCCAGTGTGGGTCATGAATGGTCTGAAAGCTGCTGGTGCAATTTTACCAGCAATGGGGATCGCTATTTTGATGCGTTACTTACCAATCAAAACTTATTGGCCGTACTTCATTATTGGTTTTGTCTTATTGGCTTATGGTGCAGCCTTCTTCTCTGTTTTAGGAGTGGCCTTGGTTGGTTTAGCTTTAGCAGCAATTTATGTTATGAATCAAAATAATAATAAAGGTTCTGCAACATCTGCTGGAACAGTTGTCTATGAAGACGATGAGGAGGTAGAAATCGATGACTAACAAACTAACAAAAAAAGACATCAATAAAGTTTATCGGAGAAATTTATTTAGCTTACAATGGGGCTGGAATTATGAAAAAATGCAAGGTCTAGGCTATTCTTATGTGATCATGCCTGCCTTAAAACGATTATACGGGGATGATCCCGAGAAGATGAAAAAGGCGCTTAAAACCCAAATGGGCTTTTTCAATACAACACCAGCTATGTCGCACTTGATCATTGGGGCAGATATGGCTTTAGAAGAAGAGATCGGGATCGAAGATGATCAGGCGATCACAGGATTAAAAACAGGACTGATGGGACCATTTGCGGGTGTAGGTGATACACTGTTTATTGCAATCTACCGAGCAATTGTTTTTTCAATTGCCGCATACATGGCTCAAGGAGGACAAGCTTTTGGTCTGGCAATCCCGATTATTGCAGGCTTAGCTGTTTTATGGGTGCGCTATAAATTTACATGGATCGGTTATAATCAAGGAAAAAAAATCGCTACAGAATTTGCGGATAAAATGAAGCTGTTAACACAAGCTGCTGCAATTCTTGGATTAACAGTCGTTGGAGGATTGATTCCTTCGGTCATAACTTATAAACTAGAGTTGACCTATAAAATGGGAGAAGTGACCTTATCTATTCAAGAGATGCTGGATAAAATTCTACCGGCCTTGATTCCGTTGTCAATCGTGATGATGTCTTATTGGTTGTTGGGGAAGAAAAAAATGAATTCAACGCGTTTGATTTTTGTATTGATTCTACTTGGAATGGTTTTAGGCAATTTACAAGGAATCACTGCTTGGATCGGAAATCTATTTTAAAAAAGGATGATGAAGAATGACAATTGAACATGCACGTGTAGATGAACGTTTGATCCATGGTCAAGTAGCAACCGTTTGGACGAATACTTTAGGTGCTCAAAGAATTATGGTCGTTAACGATTTAGCGGTCAAAGATCAAATGCAGATTGGGGCATTGAAGATGGCTAAACCTGCTGGCGTAAAATTATCGATCCTTTCCAAACGTAAAGCAATTGAGAAAATTTTAGCTGGTAATTACGACGACGAAAAAGTATTCCTGATTACAAAAGATATTCAAGATATGGCTGATTTGATCGATAGCGGTGTTCCCTTAAAAGCCTTTAATGTTGGGAACATATCACAAAAAGAAGGCAGTAAACCAATCAAAAAATCAGTGGCTGTTACTGAAACAGATGTCCAAACAATCAAACGTTTAGATGAAAAGGGCATAAAAATCACAGCACAAATGATTCCTTCAGAATCTGATGAAACAATTTTAAACTTTATTAAATAAGCAATGGGAGCTGAATATGCATGGATGCAATCAAAATTATCCGACAAAAATACAAAAACTTTTCTAAGGTCAATCGAAAGATCGCTGATTATATCTTGAAAGATCCAACCTTGGTTCTTTCCTTGACCGCAAATGAAATTGCATCCAATAGCGGCACCTCTCCCGCTTCTGTGACTCGTTTTTCTAAATCATTGACGTTTGATAGCTGGGAAGAGCTAAAACTGTCGATTGCAACAAAACAAGGTGCAGAACATGCGCCAAAAACAATCGACCCGATCGTAGCAGTGGACGATTCAATCGATACATTATGTGCAAAAGTAGAATCTTTACTAAATGCAACGATCGAAGATCTATTTGAGTTAGTCGATAAGCAGGCTTTAAAGCGTTCGATTGATGTAATCAAGCAAGCAGAGACAGTCTATTTGATGGGAATTGGTTCGTCCTCTTTAACGGCTTACGATTTATATCATAAATTTAATCGAGCTGGGAAAAAAGCAGTCTTTAATTATGACGTCCATATGCAATTTGAATTTTTAAATTACTCTAAGCCAGGGGATGTTTTGATTGCAGTCTCGTATAGTGGCATGTCAAAAGAAGTCTTGATTGCTTGTGAAATTGCCCAGAAAAATCAAACGAAAATCATCTTCATTACTAGAAATGAAAGTGAACGGATCACGAAGTTAAGCGATGAAGTATTACTTGTACCAGCCAATGAACATCTACTACGAGTAGGTGCAATTGCTTCGATCGCTTCTACCATGGCTGTAGGAGACGTCTTATATTTAGGCTCGATCCAAGATGATTTAGATACGACAATTGAAAAGAATATGATGGATACAAGAAAATTGGTAGAGAAACTGAAAGAAAAGTAGGGATGTAGGATGAAGTTGGATGAATTGACTACTGAGTCACGAAATGCTGCAAGTACAACTATCGATCAATTATCAACACTTGAAATGGTAAAAATCATTAATCAGGAAGATCAAAAAGTTGCGTTAGCCGTGGAAAAAGTCTTGCCAGAGGTAGCCCAAGCGATCGATCAAGCCGCTGAGCGTTATCAAAATGGCGGGCGTTTGATTTATTGCGGTGCAGGAACATCTGGCCGTTTAGGAACATTGGATGCAATTGAGCTGACACCGACATACAGCGTATCACCTGATAAAGCATTTGGCCTGATTGCAGGTGGAAAAGAAGCCATGTTTCACGCAGTAGAAGGAGCCGAGGATTCAAAAGAACTAGCAGAAGCAGATTTAAAAAAATGTAACTTAACGGATAAAGACGTAATAATTGCAGTTGCGGCTAGTGGAAGAACGCCTTATGCAATCGGTGCGCTAGAATATGGTGAAAAAGTAAACGCTTTGACAATCGCTGTTACGTGTAATGAAGCGAGTGAAATGAATCGATTGGCGGCAATTGGTATTGCTCCTGTGGTCGGACCAGAAGTAATCACAGGTTCAACTCGTATGAAAGCAGGAACAGCCCAAAAAATGGTTTTAAATATGTTTTCAACAGGGATTATGATCAAAGTAGGAAATGTCTATCAGAATCTGATGGTCAATGTTCAACCAACAAATGAAAAATTGATTCAGCGCTCGATCCAGATTATTCATGAAGCAACAGGTGTTGAGCAAACGACTGCACAAGAATATTTGAATTTAGCACATAATCACGTAGCAGAAGCTATTGTAATGATTCAAGGACAAATCGGATTAGCTGATGCGCAAGCGCTATTGAATCAACATAATCGGCGTATTTCAGCTGTTCTTAGTGAGATAGGCTAATGGCTAAAATGGAGTGCAAGAACTAAGAAGGATGTTTGAGTGGAGGAACAAGAATGAAACCTAAATTAATTTTAATGAGCCACGGTAAAATGGCAGCTGAAACAGTACAATCAGCTAAAATGATCGTTGGTGATTTAATAGAAGCAACTGTTGTTTCTATGACGGAAGTCGATGGCCTGTCCGGCACAACGGATAAATTACTAAAGCTACTTGAACCGTTAGGAAATGATCCAGTGTTGATAATAGCTGATCTAAAAGGTGGAACGCCGTGCAATGTAGCGCTGATGCAAATGAACGATCGACCAAATCTACGTGTTTTATCCGGTTTAAACTTAGCGATGGTGATAGAAGCTGCAGTCTCGCCAATTGAGGAGATCGATGAATTGGTCGATTATTTATCTGATATAGGTAAAAATGCAGTGGAGAAGATCGAGCTTCCTGAACTAAACGATGAAGAGGAGTATGAAGAATGAAATTTGAGGTTGGGGCAGAATATCCATATTTCTGAAGCCTTCACATAGTAGGTACTACTCTATAGCTATTCATTCTATTCATGTTGATTTTCGACAATGTAATCGAAATGAAGTGTGGTGATTGATTCTGATTCCACCGTTTACTCTAATTCCATGTGGCTGAGCTGTAACTCATAGGGTTATGTCTCAGTCACTTTTTCAGTTATTGAAACATATTACTTGCAGGAATCCTTTATTTTTTTTGAATCTACATGATACAATAAAATTTCTTGGAAAGGAGTGCAACAATGGAATCATTGAATTATTTACTAAAAATAGTAGACCAAATTAGTGGTCTACCTTTAGAAAATCTCGAAGTCGAGGAACAAAATAAAGACTATCAAGGTCTAACCTTTTCAATCGGCCAACAAACATTCAGAAGTAGGAAAGCTAAAATAACGCCTAAAAAATTAGGCTACTTTGTTGCTTTTTGGGAAAAAGATGCGGCAAATAAAAATCAGCCATATGAGAGTATCTCTGCACCAGAAAAATGGATCATCACGATCTTTGATCAAGAGAAGGTCGGGCAGTTTATATTTCCCAAGGCCATTTTAGCTGAGCAACATATTTTGACAACCAGCTCGATCAAAGGAAAGATGGCCCTGCGCCTTTATCCGGATTGGGTTATGGGTTTGAATAAAACAGCCAGCAAAACTCAGCAATGGCAAAGCCCTTATTTTATTGATTTAACAGACACGTGGGATGTGAGCGTATTGCAACAGCTGTATTTTGACTAGTGTAGACAAAAAAACAAGAAATAAGCAACAAAGCTTATTTCTCGCTTTAATAGTCAGCAATAAAGAAAATACAAACAATCATCTTCGTATAAAGGAAGTATTGAAAAAGAGTACGTTGATGTTGATCGTTGTGTTTCCTTAAAGAATACTTGGGAGTAGTAATTGACTATTCGTTAAAGAATCACTGCTTACTTAATAAATCATCCAGGAGAATGGGTAAAAGCTGGTTGGGATCAGCGTTTAATATAGTCAATGGTTGGTTGACAATTATATGTTAAGATTTAAAAAGTAAGCAAGTGTTCTTTTAGATAGAAACGAATACACAAAAAAATGGCGTTGGACACATATCCAACGCCATTGTAAGTTCAATAAATAAGCATAAACATCTTCAAGTCAGAAAAAACTAGTATAAACCTCTAGAAATTTCTGTCAAAATTGAGTAAAATGGAAGATGTCAATGTATAAATATTGGCTTAAGCAACTTGATTGGTCAGGTGTTCACTGACTGTTCAGGGCTTCATGATTTAGTTGGTAGCTAAATCATGAAGTGCTTTTTTTTATCCTATTCGTTTCTATCTATCCCCATTTTATAGGAAAACCCTTTTAGGGTCAATAAAGGGTTTGAAAAAAGTTACGTGAATCGCTAAATTGTTGTGAATAGGTCTGAAAAATATATCTACCAAAAACTAAAGTAAATGTGGCGTAACTAATGACTTAATGAGTGCTGAACAAAATCAGTGGGATAATGACATTAATTTATAAAGTAAAAGAGACGTAAGGATGATACAAGAGACTATCATTTTTAGGGATTGCTTCTGCATCTACGGTTCTCGTTTCACTCCGATCCTTGAAGCGTGGAGGACCGTTTGCTCCCACTGTTTATCCAGACATTTTTTGTAGCTGACCAATTAATCAAATACTGTAGACAGTCTTTCCTTTAAAAAAGGCACTAGTTAGCGTAAAATGTAAGTGTATCCAAAAATATAATGAAGCTGTGGGGAGCAAAAACAATGTTGATAGAACTTGTTTTAGTGCTGACGGTTTTCACATACGGCAGTAACTTTATCTTATATCTGATTCTTAGGACGAAAGAAAAAATCCAAGGAATCGAAAAATTATCGATCTTTTTTGGTGTAAATATGACGATTTTACTGTTAGACGGGGTTTTTTTGTTTATCGGAAAAGCAATATCGGATAGTGGCGTTGCGGTTTTGGAGTAAGTATTGAAAGAGTGAAGGAAAGCTAGAATTAGTTTCCCTTCATTTTTTTCTTAAAAATTCGGCTAAAAGTCCTATATGAATGACGCAGATTTTCTGATAAGGTACAATAGAAAGAAACAACAGGAGGTCAGCAAATGGCAAAGATCATGATCATAGAAGATGAGACAACGATTCGTGAGCTAATCAGCGAAGAGTTGCAAAAATGGCAGTTTGATACATTCGGAACGACAGATTTTAATCATGTGTTAGAAGATTTTCAAAGAGAAGATCCGCAATTGGTATTGTTGGATATCAATCTCCCAGTATTTGACGGTTATTATTGGTGTCAGAAAATCCGTGAAATTTCCAAAATTCCGATTATTTTTATTTCCAGCCGAAGTACCAATATGGATATGATTATGGCAATGAATATGGGAGCAGATGATTTTGTCACAAAACCATTTCAAATCGATGTGCTGATTGCGAAAATCAATGCACTTTTACGTCGCTCGTATAACTACTCAGAAGTCGGCAGTGAGATCATGTCTCATAATGGTATTACTTTAAATGTAGATAATGGTAGTATGGAAATCAATGGTGAAGTGATTGATTTAAGTAAAAATGAATACCGTTTACTCTATATTTTGATCAAGAAACATGGCAAAATTTTGACACGAGAAAAATTATTGCGCGCTTTATGGGAAGACGAACGCTTTGTGGATGACAATACATTGACCGTCAATATCAACCGCTTAAGAAAAAAAATTGAACAAGCAGGTCTTGAAGGCTATATTGAGACCAAAGTGGGACAGGGCTATATCGTGCCATAGAATAGGAGCAGAAAATGACAATTGGGAAATATTTAAAAGATCATTGGTTGTTATTGATCGGCTGGTTATTTTTTATTGGAGTGACTTGTTTTATTTTGTGGCTTTCTCCAGATATGGTCGTGAATCCATCGGTTATTGGGTATTTGGTCTTATTACAAGGGTTGTTTTTACTTTTATTTTTAACAATCGATTATTCATTAAAGAAAAGCTGGTGGCGTTCTTTAGATATTTCAGAACATCCGCCATCTTTGCAACATTATCTAGGTGAAGCCTCAAAAGCAGAAGAAAAACTAGCTCAGGACTATATTAACGGGTTATTGGTGGAACACCAGCAAGTGATGCAGCAAGCAATCAACAATCAACAAGATCAAAAAGATTATATTGATTCCTGGGTTCATGAAATTAAAGTACCGTTAGCGGCTGTCAATTTAGTACTGCAATCGATTGAAGATGATATTCCAGAAAAGAAATATTATTTAGTCGAAAATGAGTTAAGCAAAATCGATGAATATGTGGAGCAAGTTCTTTACTATGCTAGATTGGATAGTTTTTCCAGAGATTATTTGATCCAAGAATATTCGTTGAAAGAAATTGTTCAGTCGGTGATTCGGACACAAGGGAATTATTTTATTCAAAAGAGTTTGCAGTTTTCGATTGAAGGTGACGACCAAATGGTGCTGACAGATGCAAAATGGGTGGCCTTTATTTTTAAACAACTTGTCAGTAATGCCATCAAATATACTCCAGCAGGCGGTAAGATCACGGTTATTATTTTCAGAACCAAAGAAGGGGCTTGGCTATCCTTGAAGGATACTGGGATTGGGATTCCTAAAGAAGATCAGCACCGGATTTTCGATAAAGGCTTTACAGGAGAAAATGGTCGGACTAGTGAACAGCATTCCACTGGTTTAGGTTTGTATTTAGCTAAAAGCTTGGCGGATAAGTTAGGCCATCAATTGACAATGGAGTCAGTTGAAGGAGAAGGCACGACTGTGAAATTGTTGTTTCCGTTTTTAAGTTATTTCAATGAGAGAAGATAGATAGCTACGTTGAGAAATGGAATCATTTTTTCTCAATGTAGGCTTTTTTATTTTTGCTTGTTCTTCTTTCATTGGAAAATATAGAATTTATAAAGGTTTTTGCATACATTATTGTTAAATAGAGTACGCTCCTTCAAGTCAATATTCTCTTATTTTTCATAATACAAATAATGAGAGAAATTTTAGTAAACTTTTTGCTCTCGTATAGTTGTATAGCAAACGCTTTTATTGTTAGACTTAACACATCAAACTTTTGATAGGAGCTTATTATGGAGATATTAGTAGCGTTGATCCCGATGTTTGCTTGGGGTAGTATTGGTCTTGTCAGCGGCAAAATCGGCGGTAGTGCTAATCAGCAAACATTAGGTATGACGATTGGGGCCTTATTCTTTTCGACGATCATCTTTTTCATTGTTCAACCTGCGATCACTATTCAAATGGTTGTAATTGGTATTTTATCTGGTTTATTCTGGAGTGTCGGGCAAAATCAGCAATTTCACGGAATGAAGTATTTAGGTGTATCGGTTGGGTTACCTGTTTCAACGGGGATGCAGTTGATCGTGAATACGATTGCTGGAGCGGTCTTTTTTCATGAATGGAAAGGCAGTCGAGATTATATTTTAGGCTTTATTGCTCTTGGTTTATTAGTATTAGGTGCCTATCTAACGGCTAGGCAAGATGATGATAGTGGTGTAAAAACATCGAATACGATGTTGGATTTTAATAAAGGCTTGCGGGCGTTGATTTTTTCAACGATCGGTTATGGCGCATATACGATTATTATCAATGCAGCCGGACTTGATCCGATGGGGATTATTTTACCTCAAAGTATCGGGATGTTGATTGGTGCTAGCTTCTTTGCTTTTAAAAAGGTTAAGCTGGATCGGTATGTTTGGCGCAATATGAGCTGTGGTCTGTTGTGGGGCTTAGGAAATATTTGTATGTTACTGACGATGCGACAACTTGGTTTAGCAATCAGTTTCTCTTTATCTCAAATGGGGATCATTATCTCCACATTAGGCGGTATTTATATTTTAGGCGAAACCAAGTCTAAAAAAGAAATGAGATATGTCGTAATTGGTTGCCTATTCGTCATTTTAGGTGGTATCCTTTTAGGGTATATGAAAGCGTAAATGTCATATTTACGCTTCTTTTTATGAGGAAATTAGCAATTATTATGTTAGAAAATGGATTGATTTACTGGAGGAAAAGAAATGTCGATGTTTCGGAAAAAAGAGCTGACAGCTGTTTCAAGTGAGCCAAGTGCTATGAAAAAGGATTTAAAAACAATGGATTTGATCATGCTAGGAATCGGGGCAATTGTTGGGACTGGGATTTTTGTTGTAACAGGTGTTGCAGCGGAACAATATGCAGGTCCTGCGTTGTCGCTGTCGTTTCTAGTTGCAGCAGGTGCAATTGTTTTAGCAGGTTTATGCTATGCGGAATTTGCATCAAGGATTCCAGCAATTGGCGGGCCTTACGCTTATATGTACGTTGTTTTTGGTGAACTAGTAGCTTGGATGACTGGCTGGTTAGTGATTTGTGAATTCTTTCTAGCGGTATCCTCTGTTGCTTCAGGCTGGTCGGGTTATGTTCATGGTTTTTTAAATAGCCTTGGAGTCAATTTCCCTAAAGCGTTGAGTGGAGCTTATAATCCAGCGAATGGAACCTATGTTGACATAATTGCAGTGCTTGTTCTTTTAGCAGTGACATTTTGGGTTTCTCTGGAAGCGAAGACGGCTTTACGTTTGAATAATGTGATGGTATTTGTAAAGTTTGGGATCATTGCGTTGTTCTTAGTCGTTGGTATTTTCTATGTAAAACCAGATAATTGGCAACCCTTTATGCCTTTTGGTTTTTCTGGAGTCGTGAGTGGGGCGGCTGTGGTTTTCTTTGCCTTCTTAGGTTTTGATGCTGTAAGTATGACCGCGGAAGAAGTGAAAAATCCTCAAAAGGATATCCCAAAAGGAATTATTGGGTCGATTATTATTGCGACTGTTTTGTATGTGATCGTGACCTTGATATTAACTGGGATCGTTCCATTTGATGCACTTGGCGTAAAAGATCCAGTAGCATTTGCGATGCGTTTTGTGCAGCGTGATGGCGTAGCGGGTGTCATTTCTGTTGGCGCAATTTTAACCCTTTTAACTGTGACGATTTCGATGATGTATAGCTTAGCTAGAATTATTTATGCGATCAGTAAAGATGGGTTACTACCCAAATTTATGAGCAAAATCGATGAAAAAAATCGGACACCGAAAAATGCTACTTATGTTGCAGGTGTATGTACAATGATCTTTGCTGGATTAGTACCGATGGAGTTATTAGCGGAATTGACGAATATTGTGACATTGATGTACTTGATCGTGATGGCAATCGGAATTATTCGCTTAAGAAAAGTCGCCGGTGATCCCAAACCAGGGGAATTTAAAATTCCGTTTGTTCCATTTGTTCCAATTTTGTTAGTGATCGTGAGTATTGGATTGATGTTACAGTTGCAAGCAGCGACGTGGAAAGCTTTTGCGATAGCATTAGTCTTAGGTTTTGTGATTTATTTTGGTTATGGTTATAAACATAGTAATGAAAATAAGGAGAATAATTAAGAGTAGAAATCAGTGATCGTAGTGGTTACTGATTTTTTTGAGTTCTTTTTCGAGAAAAAATGAATTTCACTGTAAATCGTGATTCGTTTAAAGTATAGTGAGAGTAAATAAAAAAAGGGAGGATTCAAAGAATGTCTTACCGCATCGAAAAAGACTCAATGGGAGAAATTCAAGTACCAGAAACAGCATTTTGGGGTGCTCAAACCGAACGTAGTCGCCAAAATTTCAATATAGGGATCGAAAAAATGCCTATTGCGCTAATCAAGGCATTAGCTTTAGTCAAAAAGAATGCCGCTAAAGCAAATGAAGCAACGGGGAAATTGGAAACAGCGATCAGCAAGGCGATCCAAACAGCAGCTGATAGAATCATGAAAGGAGAGGTGAACGAACAGTTTCCATTATCTTTATGGCAAACAGGCAGTGGTACCCAAACGAATATGAATGTGAATGAAGTGATTGCTCATTTAGCTGCAGAAAAGGGTGTAACGGTTCATCCCAATGACCATGTTAATATGTCGCAAAGTTCCAATGACGTTTTTCCAACTGCAATCCATATAGCAGCAGTGCAAATGATTGAAGAGCAGCTGTTTCCTGTCATGAAGAAGATGATCCAGACTTTACATCAGCTTGAATCGGAAAATGAAAAAATCGTAAAAATCGGCCGAACTCATTTACAAGATGCAACACCTGTAACTTTTGCACAAGAAATCAGTGGCTGGCGTTCAGGTCTGGAGCATAATGTTCAAATGTTGGAATTATCCTTACACGAGTTGAAACAATTGGCGATTGGTGGTACGGCAGTAGGAACGGGGCTGAATGCTTCGAAGGAATATGTCGAGGTATTTTTTAACCAATTGAATGAAGAAACTAAGATTGGATTTTCAGAAGATGCAAATAAATTTCACGGATTAGCCTGCAAAGATGCAGCTGTTTTTACATCAGGGGCTTTAAAAGCCCTAGCGTCAAATGCGATGAAAATGGCAAATGATATTCGCTGGATGGCAAGTGGTCCTCGTAGTGGTTTAGGGGAAATCACGATTCCTGCTAATGAACCTGGGAGCTCCATTATGCCTGGTAAAATCAACCCAACTCAATGTGAGGCGTTAACAATGATCGCTGTTCAAGTGATGGGCAATGACACGACCATTGGTATCAGCGCTTCACAAGGGAACTTTGAATTGAATGTTTATATGCCCGTAATCGCTTATAATTTACTTCAAAGTATTGAGTTATTGACTGATGGCTTGCGTTCATTTAATCAACATTGTTTAGTTGGAATCAAAGCGAATCAAGAAAAAATGAGTCAGTATGTCGAACAATCATTGATGCTGGTAACGGCGTTAAATCCTTATATTGGATATGATAATGGAGCAAAAATCGCTAAAAAAGCATTTGAAGAAAATACCACATTAAAGCAAGCAGCACTGGCTTTGGGATTAGTGACAGAAGTGGACTATGACGCTTGGGTCAAACCAGAGCAAATGCTAGGAAAATAAACAGTGGTTCATTTGGAAAGGACGAGAAAAAATGACAGATATTTATGAAAAAGCCTTAAAAGCACATGCACAATGGCGCGGAAAAATCGATGTTCATTCAAAGGTCGAAGTGAAAACAAAAGAGGATCTATCCTTGGCTTACACGCCAGGAGTTGCGGAACCGTGTAGAAAAATTCATGACAATCCAAATTCTGTTTATGATTATACTTGGAAAGGTAATACCGTGGCAGTCGTAACAGATGGCACAGCTGTATTAGGATTAGGTGATATTGGTCCTAAAGCAGCATTACCTGTTATGGAAGGAAAAGCGTTGCTATTTAAGGAATTTGCTGGTATCGATGCAATCCCTATTTGTTTAGACACAAAAGATCCAAAAGAGATTATCAGCATCATCAAAGCGATGGCCCCAACCTTTGGCGGAATCAACTTAGAAGATATTTCTGCGCCACGTTGTGTTGAGATCGAGCGTACCTTGATTGAAGAATTGGATATCCCAGTGTTTCATGATGATCAGCATGGCACCGCAATCGTTACAATAGCATCATTGATCAATGCGTTAAAAATCGTAAATAAAAAAGTAGATGAGATCAACATAGTTGTGTCAGGAACTGGAGCTGCCGGCAGTGCCATTATAAAAATGCTCCATCATTTTGGTGTAAAGAATATCATTGCCTTTAATATCGATGGTGCATTATCGAAAACAATGAAAAGACCAATGGATTTTCTAGAAAAAGAAATCGTAGAAATTACGAACGGGGAAAATTTCCAAGGAACTTTAGGAGAAGCAATGGTAGGGGCAGATGTATTTATCGGAGTATCTGCACCTAAACTAGTAACTAAAGAAATGGTGGCATCCATGAATACTGGTGCAATCGTATTTCCAATGGCGAATCCAGAATCCGAAATTGATTACCAAGATGCAATCGATGCAGGCGCAGCAGTTGTTGGAACAGGGCGTTCTGATCATCCTAATCAAATCAATAATGTCTTAGCTTTTCCAGGGTTGTTCAAAGGCGCATTTGTCGCAGGTGCAACGAAAATTACGGAAAATATGAAATTAGCTGCTGCAAAAGCTATCGCAGAAATCATCCCGGAATCAGAGTTGACGAGTGAATATATTATTCCCTCACCATTTAATCAAGACTTGGTTGACGTCATCATTCGAGAAGTGGCTGAAACAGCTGTTCAAGACGGTGTTGTTCGAGCATAAGTACAAAAGAAACGCAAAGCTTCTGCTAGAGTTTCAACAATAAGCTAGCAGAAGCTTTTTTATCTAGATAAAATACAAGGATTTCTAGTTCAATAAAGCCAAGTATGGTATACTATCTAGGAGTAAATTCAAGAGAATGCTAAAAGGAGGATGTTTCTACATGTCAGAAAAAGAAACATTTTATATCACTACCCCGATTTATTATCCAAGCGGACAACTACATATCGGCAATTCTTATACAACGATTGCCTGTGATGCAATGGCCCGTTACAAACGCTTGATGGGCTTTGACGTATTTTACTTAACGGGTGTGGATGAACACGGACAAAAAATTGAAAATAAAGCTTCAGAATTAGGTGTTACACCAAAAGAATATGTCGACAAAATGGCGGCAGATGTTCAAAAACTATGGAAAACACTTGATATCAGCTACGATAAATTTATCCGTACAACGGATGATTGCCATAAAAAAGCAGTGCAACAAATCTTTGATCGTTTATTAGAACAAGGGGATATTTACCTTGGCGAATATGAAGGCTGGTACTCTGTTTCAGATGAAGAATACTTTACAGAAACACAGTTAGCCGAAGTTTACCGTGACGAAGAAGGCAAAGTAATCGGTGGGAAAGCACCAAGTGGTCACGAAGTTGAGCTAGTTAAAGAAGAATCTTATTTCTTCCGTATGAGTAAATATGCGGATCGTTTATTGGAATATTACAATGAACATCCAGAATTTATCCAACCAGAATCACGTAAAAATGAAATGATCAATAATTTCATCAAACCAGGATTAGAAGATTTAGCCGTGTCACGTACGACATTTTCTTGGGGAATCCCGCTATCAAATGATCCAAAACATGTGGTTTACGTATGGATCGACGCTTTATCAAACTATATCACCGCTTTAGGTTATGGTTCAGACGATGATAGCTTATTCCAAAAATACTGGCCGGCAGATGTTCATATGGTCGGAAAAGAAATCGTTCGTTTCCATACGATTTATTGGCCAATTATGTTGATGGCGTTAGACTTACCATTACCGAAGAAAATTTTTGGTCACGGTTGGTTATTGATGAAAGACGGAAAAATGTCTAAATCTAAAGGGAATGTTGTTTATCCTGAGATACTTGTTGATCGCTATGGTCTAGATGCGCTACGTTATTACTTATTACGTGCGATTCCATTCGGTAGTGACGGTGTGTTCACACCAGAAGATTTTGTTTCTCGTTTAAATTATGATTTAGCAAATGATTTAGGCAATCTTTTAAATCGTACGATTGCTATGATCAATAAATATTGTGAGGGACATGTTCCAGCGTATGCCTCAAAAGTTACTCCATTTGATAGTGAGCTATCAACAACTGCGGCAAATGTGATTGGGAAATATCATGAATCAATGGAAAAAATGGAATTCAACACAGCGATTGCTGAGGTTTGGACTCTGATTTCCCGTGCCAATAAATATATTGATGAAACACAACCATGGGTTTTAGCGAAAGATGAAGAAAAGAAAAATGAGTTGGACAGTGTTATGGTTCACTTAGCTGAAAGCTTACGTATCGTAGCGATTTTATTACAGCCTGTGATGACAGAGACTCCGACAAAAATCTTTGAACAATTAGGGTTAGATCCTGAAACAATGAATATGGAAGCAATCCATTTCGGCGAATTTCCAACTGAGGTAAAAGTTGTTGCCAAAGGAACACCTATTTTCCCTCGTTTAGAGATTGATACTGAAGTTCTGTATATTCAAAAGAAAATGAGTCAAAATGCTCAAACAACAACAGAAGAAATCAAATGGGACCCTGAAGAAACAAAGCTTATTTCAACAAAAGAAAAAGAAATCAAGTATGAAGATTTTGATAAAGTAGAATTGAAAGTAGCTGAAGTCATTGACTGTAAAAAAGTCAAAGGGGCAGATAAACTGTTACAATTCCGCTTAGATGCAGGTGATGAACAAGATCGTCAAATTCTGTCTGGGGTTGCAGAATTTTATCCAGATCCAAGCGCCTTGATTGGTAAAAAAGTTGTGATCGTAGCAAACTTAAAACCAAGAAAAATGCGTGGACAGATCAGTCAAGGAATGATTCTTTCAGCCGAATCTTCAGACGGTAAATTACAAATCATTGATGCACCAAAAGATATGCCAAACGGAGCAAGTATCGCATAGTTGACGTGCAAAAATCATTAAACCAAAAAGAACCAGAGTGTTTGTCTAATAAAAAAATTAGACAGACGTTCTGGTTTTTTTGTGTGTTCTGAAAACCACCTGCTATGCGGGTGGTTCCATAGAGCTTCCAGCGAGGTAATAAAAAAGCCTCCTAAAATGTTAAACTGATATAGGTTTCCCGACCGTATCATCAACATTAAAGGAGGTTCCTTTATGAAAAAGGACAATTAAAGTTTATCACACACTGTATGGAAATGTAAGTATCACATCGTCTTTGCGCCAAAATACCGTCGCCAAATCATTTATGGCAAGTACAAGAAAAGTATCGGAGAAATCATTCGACTTTT